>ERZ1034687.11-NODE-11-length-114024-cov-14.300705_pt1 | contig 114024 bp, 108 predicted proteins | sample MGYA00520704_ERZ1034687 | MGnify/ENA primary metagenome ERZ1034687 (study PRJEB33766, sample SAMN09781762) | gut metagenome | biome: gut microbiome | host: Homo sapiens | place: Madagascar | study: EMG produced TPA metagenomics assembly of the PRJNA485056 data... | reverse complement strand
TTCATGAAAAATACCCCTTCCCTGGTTTTGTCCAGGATTTGGGGTACAGTTCATTGGAGAGGGCTATTTGTTTAGAAAGGATTATAATCCGAATTTCTTGATGGCTTCCCAACGATCTTTTGCGTATTTTTCGCACTTCGTAAGGAGTTCTTCAGAATGTTCTGGGTTAATAACTGGAAGTTGAGAGAATCTTGTTTCAAGCATCAAGAAGTCTCTGAACTTGCTCCAATCAGGTTCCTTGCAATCAATTGTAAGTCCTGGCTTGCCTTCAGCAACGAGTCTTGGATCATAGCGGAAGCAAGTGAAGTAACCGCATTCAACGGCTCTCTTTTCTTCCTGGATGGAATTGACAAGACCGCCTTTGATATGTTGTTCCAAGCATGGGCAATAGCAAATCACAAGAGATGGACCATTGTAGGATTCAGCATCCTTTAAGGCTTGGATGGCTTTCATTGGGTTAGCGCCTAAGGCAATTTGAGCAACATAGACGTGTCCATAAGACATAGCCATTAAAGCAAGGTTCTTCTTGGCTTCTTTCTTACCGGAAGCAGTGAATTTGTTAATGGAACCGGTTTGAGAAGATTTAGAAGCTTGTCCACCAGTGTTGGAATAGACTTCTGTATCAAGAACGAGAACGTTCACGTCAGCCTCATTAGCAAGAACGTGATCTAATCCTCCGTAGCCGATATCGTAAGACCAGCCATCACCACCGATGATCCAAACGGATTTCTCGACGAGATCACGATAGTAGTTCTTAAGTTCTTTGACTGCTTCATCTTTGGAGGCATCCACTTCTTTTTCAAGAGTTGGGACGATAAGACGTTCCGCCTCTCTATCCTTGTTAGCAAGAGCGGCAAGGTATTTATTAGCAGCGTCTTTGAGGCTATCTTCAACGTTTTCAGAGGCTAATGCAGCATTTAAGATACGAGTGATTTGGGACATCTTGTAGTCGGTCGCAATTCTCATACCAAATCCATATTCTGCGTTATCTTCGAATAAGGAGTTTGCCCAAGCAACACCTTCGCCATTCTTATCTTTAATAAATGGGGTAAGTGGGGTAGATCCGCAATAGATGGAAGAGCATCCAGTCGCGTTAGCAATCAATAAGTCGTGTCCGAATAATTGAGAGAGTAAACGATAATAAGGAGCTTCTCCACATCCAGCACAAGCACCGGAAACTTCCATATATGGACGTAAGAATCCAACACCTTTCACAGTGGTAAGTGGGAAGATGTCTGTCTTGCTAGAAACATTGTAATAGCAATAGTCAGCAGCGATTTGCTCACCAAATTCCGCTTTGGCATCTTTCATAACAAGAGCCATATGGTCATTGCCAAGTTTCTTGGCGGTTTGGTTAGCCATACATTCAGAAACACAAAGTCCGCATCCGACACAGTTTTCTGTGGCAACGGTAATACGATATTTGAGGCTGGCCGCTTTTGGAGAACCAGTGACTGGCTTCACAGAGTTCTTAATCATCTCTGGTGCCTTAGCGAGTTCTTCTTCATTTAAGAGATATGGGCGGATGGTTGCGTGAGGGCAAACAAAGGCACATTGGTTACATTCGATACAGTATTGTGGATTCCAAACTGGAACACGATCCGCGATAGCTCTCTTTTGACGGAAGACGATATTTTCTTCCATAGTGCCATCGGCAAGTTCGTATTTAAGGAATTCAGAAGTTGGGAGTTCATCGCCATCAAGACGATCGATGGTGCCAACATATTCATCATAATAAGTATCGCCAGTATCTTCTAAGACTTTGGTTGTAGGGAGTTTGATCCATTCTGGGTCAATCTTCACTTCACGAAGTCCTGCTGGGCCAGCATCGATGGCGTCATAGTTATTTTGGACGATATCCATGCCTTTTCTTTCGTAGGTCTTCTTGACGAACTTCTTCATCCATTCCTCAGCTTGTTCATAAGGCATGATTTGTGGATTGAGTTTGAAGAAAGCAGCTTGTAAGGTGGTGTTGGTATGACGTCCCATGTGGCATTCTTCAGCAAGTTTGTTTGCATCGATTGCATAGAACTTAACGTGTTTTTCTGCCAAGAGGTGTTTCATACGGTTTGGCATAGCCTTTGCAAGTTCTTCATCACTCATATTGGTATTGAGTAAGAAGGTTCCACCATCTTTGAGATTGGCAATGATGTCATATTTCAAGATATAGGTATCAAGAGAGCAAGAAATGAAGTCTGCATTCTTGACATAATATTCGGAACGAATTGGGGTCTTGCCAAAACGTAAGTGAGAACGTGTGGTTCCACCAGACTTACGGGAGTCATATTGGAAATAGGCTTGAGCATATTGTCCGGTTGCATCGCCAATAATCTTAACGGAGGATTTGTTAGCAGAAACCGTACCATCGCTTCCTAAGCCATAGAATAAGCAGGAAGTGTAGTAAGCAGGAATCTTGAAATCTTGATCCACTGGGATAGAAAGATTGGTCACATCATCAGTGATACCAACGGTGAATCCGGTCCAGTTTTTCTTAGCGTTAAGGAAGTCATAGACGGACTTAACGTCTTTTGGTTGAGTATCTTTGCTAGAAAGTCCATAACGTCCGCCAATGATTTGATCAAAGTGGCGTCCGAGTTTGAACATTGCAGAGACAACATCCAAATAGAGAGGTTCTCCTTCGGCACCATTTTCTTTGGTTCTATCGAGAACAGCAATTTTCTTAACGGAAGCAGGAATAGCTTTGGATAAGCATTCTGCAGAGAATGGGCGATAAAGGTGGACTTTAACAAGACCAACATGTTCGCCTTGGGCATTTAATGCATCCACAACTTCGGATGCGGTTTCGGTAACGGAACCCATCGCGATGATAACGCGGTCAGCATTTGGATCACCATAATAAACAAATGGTGCATAGGTTCTGCCAGTTAAGCGAGTTGCTTCGGCAAAATATTTTTCAACGACTGGAAGAATATTGTCCCAATGTGCATTTTGGGCTTCACGTGCTTGGAAATAGATATCGTCATTTTCAGCACCGCCACGTGTAACTGGATGAGTGTGTGGGTTTAAAGCGCGAGCACGGAAGGCTTCAACCTTATCCATAGGAAGAAGTTTTTTCCATTCTTCTTTATCAACAAATTCAACGTGTTGAACTTCGTGAGAGGTACGGAAACCATCAAAGAAGTGCATCACTGGAGTAGATGCGTCAATTGCAGTTAAGTGAGCAACTGGAGCAAGATCGGCGATTTCTTGGACGGAGCCAGAGCAAATCATCGTAACGCCAGTTTGACGGCAAGCATAGATATCAGCTTGGTCACCAAAGATGGAAAGAGCGCGAGTCGCTAAAGAACGAGCAGAGACATGAAGGACTGCTGGTAAAAGCTCACCACACCACTTATAAAGGTTTGGAATCATTAATAACAAACCTTGAGAAGCGGTATAGGTAGTTGCTAAAGCACCGCCTTGTAAGGCGCCATGCACAGCACCAGAAGCACCAGCTTCGGATTGCATTTCCACTACTTTAACTGTGGAGTCAAAGAAGTTCTTTTCGCCCTTAGAAGCCATGACATCCACATTTTCAGCCATTGGCGAGGATGGGGTGATTGGGTAAATAGCTGCTACTTCGGTGAAGTAATAGCTCTCAATTGACGCAGCGGTATTTCCGTCAACCGATTTAAAGGTTTTCTTTATTTCAGACATTTCTAAAAAACATCTCCTTATACGGCTTTAAGTATAGGATTTTTCTTCCTTATAAACAAAGGGATTTCAACAAGAAACCCCCTTTAGGGGGTTCTATAAAAATTGTTGTTAGTTTACCCTAACTTAGCATGCTTTTTAGGATTTTTCCCTAAAACCATTTTTTAAAGCCGAAAAGAATCGATTAATGCTTACACAACACCTTGCATTTAAAAAAGAAAAATCGGTGTAGCGTTATACCGATTTTCTTAGAGTTAGACATGCTAGATTTTGATTTATTTTTTTCTTTTTTTCCGTTTAGAGATTTCTTGTTTTACCAAAAGTTCTAAAACATGAAGATCATGGTCGTTTAAATTGGCGGATGGAGCGATAAGTCCTCCCGGACCCGCCATCTTTTGATAAACGAAATCCCCGACGGAAGAATATTTAAGGAGTTCTTTCTTACGGACAGCTTGACGTCTTGGTTTCTTTTCTCTGTTTTCTTTGTTTGTTTCGTCCACTTGCGCTAGATAATCTTGAATAAGAGGGAGAACATCCATCATATTCATCGAAGTGTCCATCTTTACCATTGGTTCAAAATAAACGAGTTCATCCGCTACAACGTCAGAATAAAGTCCGACATATCTTGAAAGCATATCCAAAGTAACGTACTTCTTCTGCTTTTTTTCTAATGTTGATTTAATTCTCCTTAAACGGGAGATTGAAGGTTTATTTTCCATTTATGAATTAGTTATATCAAGAGAAGAGAAAAAAGCAAGGAAATGCGTTAATAGACAAAAGAAAAACCCAGGTTATTAAACCCAGGTTTTTCGAATTAGTAGGCAAATTTATTTCGCGGTATCGTAAACGATAGTGGCTTTAACAACTTGACCGTTATATTTAGCGCCCATCGAAAGTTGGAAATACTTCGCGTTTTCTACGTTACAGGTAAACTCGTGATTGGCATTAGCGCCGAGCTTAACTGCATCTTCTTTATTAATAGTAGCAAGGGCTGCTGTGCCAAAATGAACTGCATATGTCGCATTCGCGGAAACACTGCCACCATTAATCGTGATTGAAACAGAAACTAAAGAGCCAGGTAATGCCTCCTTGGAATAGAGATAGGAGTCGCCTTTCTTTCCATAAAGCATGAGATAGCCCGTGTTTTGTTGAACGTAGGTACCTCCAAATTTTTTCTTTCCAAGCGTTCCAACCGTTGCTTCGAATTCAGTGTCGGTGGTCGCAGATGCAGCTGGAGCAGAGTCCTTTGTCATATCCCAAATAACCGTAACTTTTGTATCACTGGCATCCTTAAAAGTGATCGTTACGTTATTAGCGCAGGTGGCGTTGAAGGAATACTTATTGTCTTCTACCTTCGTAACAGCATTAGAAGCTTTTTGCGCGTTTGTTACTTCGACTGTATTGACGGCAAATCCGGTTTCTGGAGCAACGGTCAAAGTGACTTTCTCGCCATATGCGTACTCCGTTTTATCGGTGGTAGCGGTTCCGTGTTCGAAAGAAGCAAAGTTAACAGCGTATTTGGAAGTAGCAGTTTCAGCCTTTTCTAAAATTCCAAAAATCTCAGTAGCATTTCCAAATTTGCACCATCCAACCCTAACAGTAACCAGCTGGCCATTTTCAACATTCTTTAAAGATTCTGTCGCATCTTTTGGATTCTTAAAGAATTTAGAATCAGAAGAGGCGCCATAGTCAAAGTATGAATCGTCATTTGTTCCGGTCATTCCATAAATTTGGACGGTCTTTTTGGAAACTGGATCGGTGAGGTAAGCATTTCCAAACGCATCCGTGTGGTCGAGGTTCTCGATGATTCCTGTTGCTCTGTAAAGAGTTTTGACGCTGAGACCTCCATTCACATCAGCCAATTTATCGACAGTTGTATCGGTGACTGGATTTGCCTTTTTTGTGACGGTGACAGCAATTTCAGCTTTCACGGTTGGGTCAGAATCCAAAGAAACAGTGATTGTAGCAGTTCCTTCCTTAACACCAGTGATGGTTCCAGCAGCAACAGTTGCAACTTCGTTATTGCTTGATGTCCAAGTCTTGTTGCCATTATCGGCGTTGGTCACTGTGGCGGTCACTAAGGTTTGTTCTCCAACTTGAAGTTCAACGGTCGTCTTGTCGACGGTGATTGAAGCCTTCTTTACCTCAGAACTAGGGGTTTGAGTGCTTTCAATAGAGGATGGTTGTTTGTTTTCTTTCGAGCAACCAGCTAAGCCAAGTATGGCGGCCATAGCTAATGGAAATAGAACGATCTTACGATTCATGTTAATTATTTTCTCCTTTATTAACAACATTATTTTAAAGCACTTTATAAGTCGACACAAGACCGATACTTCATTCGAAATTCATTCGGTAAAGTGTAAAGTTTTTATGTATAAAAAGTAAAGAAAAAAGCCTCCAATTTGAAGGCTAAATTTCTATTTGGTGATCCCTGAGGGACTTGAACCCGCGACCCGCTGATTAAGAGTCAGCTGCTCTACCAACTGAGCTAAGGGACCAGCGCAACGATTATGTTATAACATTAGGAAATTATCCGCAAGAAAAAAATGACTCAAGGCTAGAAAAGGCTCCGATTGTTCGGAGCCTTCTACGTTTTCTTCCGTTTATTTACGGCTTAGGGTACCCAAGAAAGCAATATCTCTTTTGGCGTTCCTTCTTTTTTTCAAAGCTTTAACAAGCCAAATCGTGCCGATTGTCAAAGCGACAATACCGCCTATTAGGCAAACCGCGCAAATAACAAACTGTAAAGAGGCAAAGTCCACTCCTACAATTTGGTTTCTGCTTTTTTTAAGAGAGAGGAAAATAAAGAGAATGCCGATTGCCAAAACGATTCCGCCAATAACCTCAAAACACATTGCGTTCTGCGAAAGGTCATAACCTTCCGTATCACGACGATGGGCAGCTTGAGAAAAAGTAGACACTTCACTTGGCTCGATTTTCTCGGCCAAAGCCGTTTTATCCGTTTCTTCTGTTTCCTCCCATATTAGAGTGAGGTTTGTTTTATCGTATAGAGGTTTTTCTAATTTTTGTTTCGCCATTGTTTCCTCCTTCCTATCAAAATCAAAGCAAGATTAAGCGTTGTAAGTTCCTGTAATTTGAATATCGCTAGGGCTGACCAAAGCGATTTGATCGCGGAAATTACTTCCAGATGCGGAAACATAATTCTGCCAAATGCCTGTGATTTTACAAACCTTAGCTTGATAATTGGTGACGATAAGAGAATTTGCAATCTCTTTTTCTTCATCTGTTTTCGCATTTTCTTTTGTAAGAACGGTTGGATAAACGTATTCTGCTCCAACAGGGTTATATTCGTTCTTACCGCCCGTATAGAACTTATAAGTGTAAGAAGATTCAGCCCCGTAGGATTTCAAAACACCATCAAATTGGACCAAACGAACTTCGGTTGAAGCCGCTTTTGCGTTTTGCAAGTTGCCGAAGAAAATAATCTTATTGTTGTCGTTGTAATATGGATAAGACGTATTATAGCGATTTACTTCTTGGAGACCGCCATCGGTGAAAGTCTCATCTTGATTACAATAGACATCGTCGGCTAAAGAAATCAAAACGTGGTTAAGATTACTGCCATTCTTCGATGCGTCATCATATTGTTTCTTGCTCAAAACAATAGGTTTTATTTGATCTTTCTTAACGGATTTTTCAGAAATGATTTCAACGTCTCTATAAGGATCAACATCGAATTCACGATAAGAGATACCCATCATTTGCAAAGTTCCAGAATAAGAAGAAAGAACACCAATCACTTTAACATAATCGCCAACATCAATTGGGGTTTGAGCATAGGTGAAAACGTACATACCATAGGCTTCTGGAAGAGAGCCATCTGCTGGCATATCATAAGAAGGCTTGTCTTGGAAATAGAAAGCGCCGTTTAGTTTACGCGTGACATATCCCTCCAATTGATAAAGGGTCTTAGAGCATTCATTGTGGTTCTCATTAATATCGAACAAATCACAAGTAAGTTTCCCTTCATTCAAATGAGTCGCCTGATAGACTTCTTTTAAGGTTTTCTTAACAGGTGGGTTATCTTTGCTGTAATAGAAATAATTTTTATCTTTTTCGCCACTATATTCATGTCTCTTATTTGCTTGAGCAGATAAATTGGCTGCATCAAACGTCCAGTAGAATTCTTCGCCCATATCGTCTGGAGAGCCGATGCCTTGAGAAAGCCCTTGGTAGACCATCTCTAAATTTAAGCAACGGAAATCTTCCATCTCTGGATTTTCTTTTTCGGAATACCAAACATAAGCCAAGGAACGTTGATTGCCATCGGCTGTCGCGGCTTTATTCTCAAGCCCAGCGGCCCATCCTTGGGACTCTAAGATGATACGTTTTGCCTTAGAAAGGACGCCTTTGTTATAGATGGAGGCTGTCTTACCCCACTCCTCTAACTCAGAAGTAGATTCTGGGGTATCAATTCCTAAATAACGGATTTTAACCGTATAGCCTTTATTTAAAGTAGCGACGTGTGTCGTGTCGCCATCGACGTAATTCATGAAGGAATCAGCGCCTATGTTCAAGGTATCCGTGTAAGAGGTTGCCATTTGTTCCAAGCCATTCGTACGGAAGTCCATAACTCTTGGGTTATTCATGACATTGTAGAAAGTATCTTTGTCGACATTGAGCTTAAATTGGCTAACCCAGTCCACGTCTTTGTCTACGACATAATATGCAGCAACTTTATTCTCACCTTTTTTCAAAGTGTAAGAATATTTGCCATTTTTCTTAGTCACAGTTTCATCATTTACGGTTACACGATCAACGAAGAAGTTCTCGATAGGATTCACATCGAAAGTAATGGTATCGCCCTCTTTTAAATTTTCATTCTTTTGATCAAAGGCGATTTTGCCATAATGGCTTTCCGAAGTGATATCGGTGTAACTGGCGTTTGCCGCCGTAAATTGGCAAGAAGGGAGAATGGCTAAACTTGAAAGAGCCAAAATAAGAGTGTTCTTTTTCATGTTCCAGTCGCTCCTTATTTTGTGTTTTTGATGGTTTGGTTATAAGCCGTTTGCAAAGCAGCATCCACGCTCATTTTAGAACCAACGACGTATTTTAAAGTGTTGCCAATTTCCGTACGGGCTTTTTCGGAGCCAAGGAAAACGGAAGAGGTCATATAGTTTTGACGAAGTGTTCCAGTCAACGCAGGAATGGCGTAGTTCAAGCCCTTATCTTTTTGAGCAACCCAGTTTTTATATGCGTCGGTTTCAAAAGACGATAAGCGAATAGGGTCGTAGGAATTCTGTAAAGCTAATTTTGCGTTGTTAAGTGGATCGGCCATATATTTATAGAATAGCCAAGCGCCTTTATGAATATAGGAATTTCCATTATTGAAGAAAGCAATAGAAGGTCCTTGTTGGATGTATTTTGCTTCCTTTCCTTCAGGATGAGGAACGGCTGCTAAACGCACAGCGAAATTGGAAGAAACCTGATAAGAAGAGCCACCCGTAGATCCAATAGACATAGCGGATTTAACGGCAGTGAAATACTTATTGGTGTAATTCCCTTGAAGAACGCCTTTAGTAATTAATATCTTTTCGTTTACCAAACCGGTCATTTCTTCAACAAGAGCTTTTGTTTGATCGTTTTTGAAAACAATGTGGTCACTTGGTTTATTGATATTATCGTTGGTGGTATAAGGGATTCCTCTCATCGCCATTTGGGAAATCATCAAGTTGGAATCAGAATCGTAGCCAACCGGATAGAATTCGTCGTTAACGCCTTCCGTTTTCATATTGGCTAGCATCTTACGAGAAGTGGCAACCATTTCTTCCCAGGTTTCAGGAACATCATAGGTGTAGCCACCATTCTCCTTGACCCAAGTTTTGAAGGAGGCTAGCTCTTCATCGGTTGCTTTTTCGCTATTAGCGGTTTCCAATTTTGTAGCATAAGCCGTTTTCTTTTCGGCATCCGCTTCAAATTTCGTTGCTGTTTGCTTATTTGCACCGGCAAAATAAGATGCATTATAGTACATTGCCTCAGTTGATTTATACATAGGCATAGACCATGTTCCTTCGAATTGGAAATCGTTTCCTTCGTCAAGGAAAGCAGGAACAAAATCGGCGAGTTCTTCTTTGGTGTAGCCAAATTTCGTATCGTTAATGAAATTATCTAAACGAAGTAAGGCCGAATTGGAAAGGTTTTTGCCAATATACGTGGAGAAATTATCTGGATAGCCCATAATCAAAGCAGGCATCTCACCAGCAGCAAGTTTCGTTCTTGTCTGGTCCGCTAAAGAATCATAATCTCCAGCGATTTTTTCGCTAACGAGTTTATATTTACCTTCATATGTTTTGTTGAAACCGTCAACAATCGTATCCAATACAGTCGATTTGGCATGACCTAAACAGTTCCAGAATTTAATCGTAACAACACTGGTTGGATCGTCTTCTGGTAAAGAAGTATCGACGTCTCCGGTTCCTGGTGTACCACCATTACAAGAAGCTAATGCAGCCGAGGCTAACAAGCCAAAGACCAACGCTTTCCCCATTTTTTTGATTTGTTTCATTTTTTACTCCTTTTCTAGCCTTTAATGCCAGCACGTGAAACACCACGCATAATATATTTTCTAAAGAAAATAAACACCAATAGTAACGGCACAGTAACAATTACAGTTGCAGCCATTTGCGCTCCATAGTCATCATAATTTTCCGTGGAATTAAAGGTTTCACGAAGACCATTGGTGATTAAATAGAATTGCGAATTTCCTGAAGCAATCAAGTTTGGCCACACATAAGCGTTCCAAGATCCCATCAGTTTGAGAATGAAAATTGTCGTTAAAGTAGGCATCGCCAATGGAACCATTACTTTCCAAAGGTATTCCCAATCGCTTTTCCCATCCACTTTTGCCGCCAAATAAAGTTCATTTGGAATTTGTTTAAAATTCTGACGAAGCAAGTAGATATAGAAGACGGAAATCATGAACGGAATAATCATGGCTGTATAAGCCCCAGCGATATTATTGCCTCCCGTCATACCAAATAAGGAAACAGAAATATAGTTAGAAACAACCATCATTTCGCCAGGAATCATCATTGTGCTTAAAAGAATGGAGAATAAAAGATCCTTGCCTTTAAATTCCAAACGCGCAAAAGCAAATGCTGCGAATATGGTCGTGACGAGTGTCCCTAATGTGGAAATAACACCAACAACAAGGGTGTTTCTTAAAAGGACGCCAAAATTCAAACGGCTGAATGCACTTGCGTAATTATCCCAACGCATTACTTCTGGCCAAAGAGTCGGAACAAGACGTTGGATTTCTTCTCCTCCTTTTAAGGATGTGATAATCATCCAATAGAAAGGGAAAATCATAATCAAGGCGAAAACGGCTAAGAAAGCATATATGACAATCAAAGAAATGACCTTAAGAACCTTCGAAGCCACTTCTTTTTGATGAACGCTGCGTCCTTCGTCAGCCAATACAAGGACAAGTTCTTCGTTTGTGTTTTCCATAATTAATAATGAACCCTCCTTTTAGAGACTTTGAATTGAATGCCAGTAAATATCAAAATGAGAATAAAGAGAAGAACGGCTGCAGCAGAAGCGTATTGGACCTGGTTCTCCGAAATCTGATCGTAAATGAAATAGACGATGGTCTGCATATTTTTTTGACCGGTTGTAACGTCAAAGGTTCCACCATCTTTACCAAATAAACCGATAACAGAGTTATATTCTTTAAACGCTCCGATGAAGGAAGTAATCATGATATATAAAATCTGTGGGGAAAGAAGAGGAATGGTGACTTTCATAATCGTCTTCAAGCGGGAAGCACCATCAATCTTGGCCGCATCGTAATATTGATTGTCAACATTTTGAAGGCCACCTAAGAAAATAAGAATTTTATATGGTAAAGAGTGCCAAACAATATAGAAACAAATAGCAAAAAAAGCTGACCAGTAGTTAACCGCCTCGCCAGTTTGAAGATTCATTGTGATCCAAGGGTGTCCTTGAATTCCAAACATGGCATTAAATAAGCCATATTGCGTATCAAAAATAACGCTGAAGACCATGCCAATAGCGATAGCGTTCGTAACGTATGGCATAAAGAAAACGGTTTGAAAAATCTTCTTTAAAGCTTTAATGGAATTTAAGCCAATAGCGATAGCCAAAGAAAGAATGATTGAAACTGGAACCGTAACAAAAGTTAGCAACAATGTATTTGGCAGAGCCGTCTTAATGACATCATCAAAGAAAATCCCATTAGGAGAAAGAACTTCAATATAGTTTTGGAAAGTAAAACCGCCTTTGCTTCCTAAAACATAATCATAGTCAGCCGTAAAGGATACGACGAACGTATTAATAATAGGATAAAAGGTAAAAACGCTAAGAAGGATAATAGTTGGCGCTAAATATAGCCAGGCCTTCCAATTGTTTTTGCTTTCCATTATTTTGAAACCTCAAAACGAATTCTTTCTTCACTTTCGTGGTCGAAAACATAGATTTTGGTTGAACGAACGCCAAATTTCATCATTCCGATCTTTGCTTGAATATCCGAGTCGACAATGATCTTGATATTTTGGCCAATGAAATCTTTATGCGAGCAAATTAAAGAAATATCTCTGCCCATTGTTTGAATAGCATCCACTTTCAAAGTGAGAACTTTTTGTTTCTCTGTGGTATGTTCATCGCAAAGGAATCCTTCTGGACGAATACCGACATAAACTGGTTTATCTTCCTTAAAGTCTTTGGAAGAAAGAATTTTTTCTTCACCAATATATAAAGCACCTTTTTCAATTCTTCCTTCGAAGACGTTGATTGGAGGCGTTCCTAAGAATTTAGCAACAAAGAGGTTCTTTGGATTACGATAAACCTCTTGCGGCTCTCCTTCTTGCATTTTGACACCCAATTTCATAACGACAATGCGGTCAGAAATAGACATTGCTTCTTCTTGATCGTGGGTGACAAAGATGGTCGTAATCCCCGTCTCTCTTTGAATACGACGAATCTCTTCTCTCGTTTGAAGACGCAAACGTGCATCCAAATTAGAAAGAGGCTCATCCAAAAGAAGGACTTTTGGTTTTTTCACTAAAGCACGGGCAATGGCAACACGTTGTTGTTGGCCGCCTGATAATTCAGAAGGTTTTCTCTCAAGATATTCGTCGATTTGAACAAGCCTTGCCGTTTCTTGGACAAGGGAGTCAATCTCATCGTTGTTTAATCTTCTCGTTTCAATTGTGGTGACGCCATCTTTGTTTAAAATTTCAAATTTATCGTTCAAAGAACAGCCTTTTTTCTCTATCTTTGCTTTTTCTTTTTCGTTTTCTTCCTTCAATGAAGAAAGAATTCCTTCTAATTTGGAGGATAATTCTTCTCCTTTTAAGCCTTGAAGGCCGAAACGATAAATACGATACGCTAAAGAGGTAACGATATGGAAATGGAAAACCATTTTCTTTGCGAAGCTCTCTTTGGAAATTTTGCCATTATAAGCAGATTCATCCAAGAAAGTTTCAATCTCTTCAATATGGTTCGATAGTAAATCGATAATCGTATTGTTATCAATTATCTTTTTTGCTTTCAAAGAAGTTTTAACGCGAAGATTCGTCAAAGGGAACTTGACGTTATCGTAAATAGACATATGAGGATAAAGAGCGTAGTTCTGGAAAACTAAGCCAATTCCACGTTTTTCCGGTGATAAATTGGTTACATCCGAGTCTCCAAACCAAATCTCCCCTGAAGTTGGTGTTTTTAAACCGGAAATCATATACAAAGTAGTAGATTTCCCGCATCCAGACGGTCCTAAAAGACCTAAGAGTTCTCCATCTTTTATATCCAAATCAAAATCGTTGACAGCTATTGTGTCTTCAGGATTTTTCTTAGGGTTTCGGGAAGGGAAGGCTTTCGTTAGGTGTTTGATTCTAATCTCCATGAAATCATCCTCATTTTTATTGGTGCCTTAAGGCAGCCAATTATTATAACTTATATTATCAATTGACGCACCAAAGAACAAGCCGATGGGGTCATAAAAAGGGAGACAAGCATAAGTTGTCTCCCCTCAAAAAATTATTTTGTATAAGAATAAGTGTTGTAAACGGTCTCATTTCCGTCAGTCACAGAAAAGATGGCCGCTTTGTAGAAGGATTTCTTGTTCCAGTTGCATAAAGCCAAATCAACCGAAACAGTCTTACCAACATATGGAGTAAGCCAATCATATTGACTGACATTACTTGCATATAATTCCAAATCCGCTCCATTCATTTGAATATGCCAGGTACCTCTGTTATTGGTGCCTTCAACTTTCTTGAAGGTGGCGGAAACAGTGTAAGCTTGGGATGATAAATCTTTGGTTGAATCTTGAGACAAAGCGTCTAAATCAGCCAAGGTTTTATCTTTGATGAAGGAAGCCTTGGAATAATTTGTCTTCCCATAAAGGTTGAAAGTCAAAGAGGCGTTGCTAATATAGTTTTCGCCTGCAACATTGATTGTTTCTCCAGTAGCTTTGTCGACGACGAGGTCACCTCCACCTTTCACGTCACGTTTACCGGTGACAACGATTTCATTGCCCATTTCGATTTGGTTCATGTCAGCTTGAGAAAGAGTGACCGGAATGATTCCTGATTCATCGATGAGATAGAAAGTAGAGTTTTGGTTAACAACGGAAGGACCAGCAATGCCTTTAACAGTGACAATTTCTTCCTTTGTTGCATTGATAGCCTCTTTAACTGTCTTTGCATTTTTAACCGCAGCGGCATTCATCTTGACGCTGACTTCTTTTTTATAAACTGGGTTGTCTTGATAATGGATTTCGACAGTGATTTTTGCTTCACCATCATCTTTTGTATGGAAGACAAACTCATTTTCCTTTTCTTCAAAGAAGGCTACTTCGGTATTAGAGGAAGCGTAGGTGATAGTCGCATTCTCAAAGCCTAATAAAGTAGAAGAAACGCTCTTTGGCATGCTCTTAATAGGATCACCAGCATAAACGGCATCGAAAGAGCCATCGATATGATAGTCATAGACAAATTGACCAACATTCGCGGTATTGAATTGATAATTCTCATCTTTAACGGAAAGAGAAACAAAACGCCAGAAGCATCCGGAAGCTGTGCTTTTTGCGTTAATAGCACTTAAATAAACGGTGCAGATTTTTCCATCAAATTCATCGAGCCAAGAGAAATCAGAACCGTTGCATTGAGTGTAAGCATAGGATCCAGTCTTCCCATCAATGTCATAAAAATAGTAATTAACGAAGTTTTGGCCTTCCTTTTGTTGTCTCTTGATATAGGAATTTACCTTGTAAACTTCACTAGAGATATTATTCGTGACAGGAACATTCACAAGCTCTTTGATTGTCGTCTCTTTAGCGAAAGAGAAATCCAAAGGATCAGTTACTTTCTTGTTGCTAACGAGAATGCCCTTGGTTAATTGGCAAGCGCCTTCGTAATTATACTTTTTGGCATAATTTTGCTCTTTCTCTAGAATCCAATAATCTTTCTCAGCGGCTAAGCAAATTTCGTTTCCTTCTTCAACTTGAGAGGCAAGAGCGGAATCAAAAACATAAATGGATGAAGCAGAGTCGATAAGATAGAACCCGTTCTTCTTTCGCCCACTAGCATAAGTAAAACGAGCAACTCTACCAGTCACCTTCACCTTATCGCCTTTTTTCGCCTTTCTTGCTTGGGCGATATCCATGGCGGCATAATCCTCGATGGAAACAATGTGTTCCATTTCCACAATCCAACCGGATTTGATTTCGAGGGTGCCATTGTAATTCGCCAAATTGGCGTAAAGAATTACTTTATCCCCTACAACAGGTTTCTTTTCTAACTCGCCATAACGTTTCACTCCGTCAGCGCTATAACAGCCATAGACAAAAATGCTTCCAGTTGCATCCTCGATGGTCATCGATCCATAGGTGTAGTCTGTAATTTGCTTAATCGTTCCTAAAATGTAATAACGATCTTTTGTTGCTTCAGTGGCGTTTTTAGCAATTTCAAGAGCTTTGGCGATAGTTGTTAAGGTGTAACCATTTCCAAATTGGCTACTGGAACTTTCAGTTGAGGACCCCTGAATTTCAGAAGACACTTCCTGTTCTTGGGATGACGATGGCGTTTCTCCGCCTTTGCAAGAGACGAGCCCCATAAAGGCGACGGCACTTAGCAAATAGAAAATTTTTTGTTTCATATTTCCTTCCTTTTAAAGAGAAAACCCCCACATCTAAAGCAAAAAAACGAAAAACTGGTTTTAATTTTTCATTTCTTTCAAAAGAAACGGGGGTCTCAGTTTGCAATATGTAGGGAAGTTTCCTTCCTAAAATATTGTATATGACAAAAGGAAACGAAGAAAGCATGAAAGGGGTTTCTAAAAGGAATCCCCTCTTCTTGAATTCGTGAGATCAAGGTCTTTATTTTCCAAAATCGCTTTACTCTTCTCTTGCATATGAAGATGATAATCAGCCAAATCCAAATAAACTTCTTGATTGGAAGAATCAACTTGGTAATGATTAAAAACATAATCGGCTAAATCTTGATGGCGTGAGGAGAAGAATAGCATCCCCAAAGAAACAAATTCTGGCAGAAGAAAAGAGAAAAAGCCTAGAACGATATAAACAAATAAGAGGAAAAAATATCTTCCCACGTATGAGCCTTTCGTCACATTCACCGCTTTGACGGAAACAAGCGAGATTTTAAAGGCTTTCATGCCTAGAGTCTGCCTTCCTCTTTTGCAAATCCAAAGAGGGATCACAAGGAAGAAAAGAAAAGAAGACAGCAAGACACATGAAGCAAATTCTACAATCATCGTTGAAAGAGAAACGATGGTCGTTTCCGCATATTCTTTACTTATATAGAGATAACGCAAACAATGATTCGAAACCTCTTCTTTATAAAAAGTAACAAAATATTCAGGATTGAGTGGTTTTTCTTCCACTTCTCCATTCGTTGCCTTTTGGAAAAGGAATTCATCTTTATAAGAATAATTCAAACAACGTTCTTGATATTCTTTTTTCGCATCATCATTAGAAAAGAAAGAGGACACATAAAAAACATCAATCTTCTCCCTAAGAAAATCTTTCTTTTCTCTAGCTGTGGTTAAACCCGATTCATTCATATCTACATAGGAGGAAATGATATTGCCATCTACGTAGAGGCCTGACTCATTTTGAATGGCTAAACGTTTCTGATTATTTTCTTTTAGAAACGGCGCTTCTTGTAGAGCCATGTTCGTAAAAGAAAAAAGAGTAATAGCGGTAAAAAGGAAAAGAACCGCATCCAATAAAAAAGAAAAAATTCTTTTCCAAGATTTTGCAGGATGATAGACGAGTTCTTTATTGATTGTTTTTTCCATTGTTTTCCTCCTTTTCCGATACCCTCCCTTCGAATTCCAAAGGGTCTTTGATAACGATATCACTACAAATTTCAACAACCCCTTGATGACGTTTTGAAACAAAGGACATAACAAGGGAAACGAGATCTAGCAAAAAAGTGAAAAGCAAAACGTAGAAGAAAGAGAAAAACGACCCATATTTAACAAAGAAAATGGTTTGGGAAGAAAAGAAAAAGGAAACAAGGAAGATGGCGGACAATTGAAGGAAGAAGCGGAAAAGCCCCTTCAAGAAAATATTCTTTCCACTAAGTTCCAAATCATCGGAGGTAGAGTAACCCAATTTAAAAAAGTAAATTCCCATTGTTCGATGTTTTTTAAACGCTAAAGGAAAAAGAAATTCAACGATTGGAAAGGCGATACAAAAACTAACAAAATAAGAAAGGATATATCCCAAATTTAACTTTTTATAGTTTTCTAGAAAGTTCATGTTCTCTTTGGCATAAGAAGACAAGGAAGTCTCTACTTCTGAAATAAAAAGGTTCTGGGCATGTTGAAAGGAAGAAGACAACGCTCTGTAAACGTTTTTTGCCGCCTCCCCTTTTTCTCCATAAACGAGATAATCAGCAAGGAGAGTCGCTTTCGATAAAGAAAGCTGACGATAGAGAGAAATATCGTTCGTTTTGTTTTCAAAATAATCGACAAAAACGTCTTTCTCAAAAAGAGATGCTTTAAGGAAGAAATAGACATCTTTGTCAGTAGAATAGTCTTTCCCATCATACACATAGGAGGACAATTCAGGCTCTTTTTCTTTATAAACGTAAAAATAATAGCCAAGAGGATCTTTTAAATATCCTTTCACCAAAAAGGTTTCATCCTTGCTAACTTGCTTCTTTACATATCCTTCTTTTGTGGAATAAGGAAATTCTTCTCCGTTTAAATAAAAAGAAGTCTTTGCATAAGTAAGCAAGAAGGAATTTGTCATTTCAGAGACACTATAAAGCTCTTCTCCGCCACTTTTAAAAGTTTGGAGATGTGTTTTGCTAACAATCTCCTTTAACGAAGCTTGAGAAGAAGAGATGGAACTTTTTAGTGTTTTTATTTGAGGCAAGGTAGAAAAGATTTGCGAAACGATAAGCAAATACGCAAAAAGAGTCATCAACATTGTCACAAGATAATCCGCAATATTAGATAAAACAATCTTCCCTTTCGAAGCGATCACGTTGTCTTTATAAGATGAGAGTTCCTTTTGTTTCATGCCTAATAACTATAGTGAATTATCCTTAAAAACGCATTCTTTTATTACGTTTTGTGCCAGAAAACCATAAAATCATAGAAATGAAAAAATCTCCTTTCAAGAAAAACGTTTCCATTCTCTACATCTATGACAAGCTTCTTAATAACCGATATCTAGATAAAAAGGAAGTTCAAGCGGAATTGTTAATAAATGATCTAACCTTTAAACGCTACATCAAAGATCTTCGTGAATATTTTTCTTTCATGAGAAAAGATGAAGAAATTTATTACGATAGAGATAGCGATCTTTATTGGCTAAAGAAAAAGACCTTAGATTTACATTTCTAGGGTCGTTTTTTCTTATTCTTCTTTGTTGAGGTTTACCTTATTGCTTGGATTCATCGCTTCCTTTTTAGCGTGTTCCTCATCTTTCATTTTTTCAAATTCATCGAAGGAAGTTATCTTTCTTGCTTCATCCCTTCGTGCATTGATCGTTGAAAGATCCAAAATGCTATCTTCTTTTAGCATTTCCTCATTAACGGTTTCGTCTTCTTTTGGTTGATGTTTAGCAAGATAGATTTCCTTATCTTCGTAATTAGAGAAGACTTGTGAGCCTTTAAGAGAGACAACTGTCGTCTTAAAGAGACGATCATGAATGGTTCCTTTTCCTGTTTTAGAGAAGGCACAGAAGCCAAAATCAATTAAGCATGCAGCACCAAAAGCCATCATGCTTGCCCCTGAATTTGGAATTAAGGTCAAAGAGACAAGCACAAACATGAAAAGAGGTCTAAGGCATCTTTGAAGAGGCCCCATATAGATGGCATCTTCTTTGACGGTTGCTAAACGGAAGATGAATTTTCCTAAGGTTCTCCCTTTCTTATCACATACAGGGATAAGATAGAAGAAAATGAAATAAATTGGCATTACAGCCGTTAAGGAACATTCCCAAGAAATCATTTGAACATCGCGGTAATGCTCTGTGAAATAAGTCTGGTTAGAGCCGTTTTGTCCCTCCATATGGAGAGCCGCTTCATAATAGATACCGCCATTGACGGATAAGCTTCCGTTTTTTTCACTGATAGATAAGAAATAGTTTCGAAGATTCTTTAAAGTGTCAGGATCCTTCGCGTCCACGTTATCTTGAACCTCTTTTCGTAAGATAGGCTTCTTAGCAAGATCAGGAGTTCCATCCTCTTGAACGGCATATTGGAAATAAGGCTGGGAGCCGTCATTCGAATAAAGAACGGCATCTTTCTTTCCTTGAACAGTTTCAATTTCTGGCAAACGGAAAATCTTGGTGTAGGTAAATTCCTTATAAGAGTCTAAAGCGTCCGCAGAATACGTATAGTTTTCTGGATGGACCATTCTTGTATCCGTTGGATAAAAAACGGTGTAATAGTTCCATACTTTATCAAAATAGGCTTCATAGCCAAGCTCGCCATTAGGCGTAGCAACAAATCCTAAAGAAGAATTCTCTTTTCCATTTTCCGCATATCCGAATAAGGAAATTGTTTGAATCTTTCCCGAATCATCACTAACGGCATTACAAAGTCCAGAGTCTTTTGCGAAAGAATAGTATTCTTGTCGAAGTTTGTTGCCATTTAAGGCATCAAACATATAAGTACCCGTCACAAAAGAATTCAGCAACGTTCCAATAATAAAGGCCAAAACAAAATCTACGATAAAAGCAAAGGCCCTTTTGCTTATCGGTGCAGGTGTTAATAAATCTTCGTTTTCCATAGGAATTACTATAGGTGATATCAAAGAAATAAGAAAGTATTAAAAAACAAAAAGCCCCTACAAAAGGTAGAGGCTTAATGTGACTAATTAGTAAGAATTAGTGAATGATTTCAACAACCTGTCCGGAACCAACGGTTTTGCCGCCTTCACGGATGGAGAACTTGGTGCCAGCTTCCAAAGCAACTGGGTGAATCAAGCTAACAGTGAAGGTAACGTGGTCACCTGGCATAACCATTTCGACATCGGCTGGGAGGTCGATGGTGCCGGTGATATCAGTGGTACGGAAGAAGAATTGTGGACGATAGCCTTTTAAGAAGCCAGTGTGACGTCCGCCTTCTTCTTTAGTAAGGATGTAGACGGTAGCGGTGAATTTATCGTGTGGAACGATAGATCCTGGTTTGGCAAGAACTTGGCCACGCTCGACTTGGTCGTGGGTGATACCACGGAGAAGAGCACCAATGTTGTCGCCAGCTTCCGCGAAGTCAAGGGTCTTACGGAACATTTCAAGACCGGTGATAACGGATTTTTGGGTTGGTTTGATACCAACGATTTCAACTTCGTCGTTGATGTGAGCAACACCACGTTCGACACGGCCAGTAACGACAGTGCCACGGCCAGAGATGGTCATGACGTCTTCGATAGGCATTAAGAATGGCTTATCATCAGAACGGACTGGATCTGGGATATAGGTATCGAGAGCGTGTAATAACTCAAGGACTGGTTGAGCATCAGCATCTTTGCTGGAAGCAACTTGAGTTGCTTTCAAAGCAGAGCCACGGATGACTGGTAAGGTGTCACCTGGGAATCCATAAGAAGTAAGAAGGTCGCGGACGTCCATTTCGACTAAGTCGACTAATTCTGGATCATCGACCATATCGCACTTATTAAGGAAGACGATGATGGATGGAACACCGACTTGACGAGCAAGTAAGACGTGCTCACGGGTTTGTGGCATAACGCCATCGGTAGCAGCAACAACAAGGATAGCGGCATCCATTTGAGCGGCACCGGTAATCATGTTCTTGATGTAGTCAGCGTGCCCTGGGCAGTCAACGTGGGCATAGTGACGGGTCTTGGTTTCGTATTCTTCGTGAGCGGAGTTGATGGTGATACCACGAGCTCTCTCTTCTGGTGTAGAGTCAATGCCAGCATAGCCGACGTCTTTAGCATTGCCATCGACGCCGTTGGTTTCTTTACCAACTAAGCTAAGAACGTGCATGATAGCAGCCGATAAGGTTGTCTTACCATGGTCGATGTGGCCGATTGTACCAACGTTAACGTGGACACGGTCACGGTTGAATTTCTCTTTTGCCATTGTTTTTATTCCTCCAATAATGGTTTTCAACAAATTGCTAATGTATTGTAAATCTCACTACGTGAATAATCAATAAAATTAGCGGTTAGACATATTGCTATTCGCAATAATTTGATCTTGGACATAGCGTGGGCATTCTCCATAGTGGTCAAAGGCCATCATGAAGTTTCCACGACCTTGTGTCAAGGAGCGCAAATCAGTGACGTAGCCGAACATTTCAGCAAGTGGGACGAAGCAGTCGATTTCCTTGGCGTTACCGCGTTGGATTTCTCCTGTGATTTCACCACGTCTACGGCTGACATCACCAATGACGTCACCATAGTACTTTTCTGGAACGGTGATTTCGACTTTCATGATTGGCTCAAGAATGACAGGATCGCACTTGCCAGCAGCGGCTTTCAAAGCCATAGAGGCAGCGATCTTATAAGCGGCTTCGGAAGAGTCGACATCGTGATAGGAACCATCAAATAAGGTTGCTTTGATATCGATTACCGGATAGCCAGCGATCAAACCACGGCCAAGGGCATCTTCAAGACCTTGTTGTGTAGGTTTGATAAATTCCTTTGGAACGGCACCGCCGACGATAGCGTCAACGAATTCGAAGCCTTTTCCTGGGTTTGGTTCGAAACGGATCCAAACATCACCGTATTGACCATGACCACCACTCTGTTTGACATAACGACCTTGTGCTTCGCCAGTCTTACGGATGGTTTCACGATAGTTGACTTGTGGTCTTCCGACGTTGACTTCGACACCGAATTCACGTCTCATACGGTCAACGATGATATCGAGTTGAAGCTCACCGACACCACCGATAATGGTTTGACCAGTTTCTGTGTTAGTATGAGCTTTGAAGGTTGGATCTTCTTCCGCCAATTTTTGAATGGCGACATTCATCTTCTCCAAATCACCCTTGGTCTTTGGCTCAACGGCCTCTTCCAAGACTGGTTCAGGGAATTCGAGGGATTCAAGAACAACTGGTTCAGCTGGATCACAAAGGGTATCACCAGTCGTGGTGTTCTTTAAGCCGACAACGGCACCGATTTCACCAGCGTGAAGAACGCTGACTTCTTGACGGTGGTTAGCGTGCATCAAGACCAAACGAGCGATACGTTCTTGTTTGCCATTTGAAGAGTTGAGGATGTAGGTTCCGCTCTTTAATTCACCTTGATAGACACGGACATAAGCCAAACGGCCAACGAATGGGTCGGTGGCAATCTTGAAGGCTAAGCCAACGAATGGGGCATCATCTGTAACTTTACAGACGTAATCCTCACCATTGAGTGTTCCTTTTTCACCATGAATATCAAGAGGAGATGGTAAATAGTCAATGACAGCATCCAACAATAATTGGATACCTTTGTTTTTGAAGGCAGTTCCGCAGAAAACTGGGAAGAATTTTGCGGTTAAGACAGCCTTACGAGCAGCAGACTTAATCAAGTCAACACTTGGTTCTTGTCCATCGAGAACCATCATCATGAGATCTTCGTCATAATCGGCTAAGGTTTCGATGAGTTTTTGATGGTATTCTGTGGCTTGCTCTTTTAAATCATCAGGGATTTCGATTTGCTTTGGAGCATCTTCTTTCTTGTCGCTAAAGACCCAAGCGGTCATATTGACAAGGTCGACTTCCCCGATAAATCCACTTTCTTTTCCGATAGGAAGTTGGAAGGCGGCGTATTTGACGCCAAGTCTTTCTTTAAGTGTGTCTAAGCACATGAAGAAGTCCGCACCGATAGCGTCCATCTTGTTGCAGAAGACGATTCTAGGAACTTCGTATTTATCGGCTTGTCTCCAAACGGTTTCGGTTTGTGGTTCAACACCGTTTTTGGAGTCAAGAACGGTAACGGCACCATCCAAAACACGAAGAGAACGTTCAACTTCGACAGTGAAGTCAACGTGCCCTGGGGTATCGATGATGTTTAAACGATAGCCTTTCCAGAAAGCAGTTGTAGCAGATGCGGTGATTGTAACACCACGTTCTTGCTCTTGGACCATCCAGTCCATGACGGCGGTTCCTTCGTGAACTTCGCCGATTTTGTGGGTACGTCCTGTGTAATAAAGGATACGCTCAGTCGTTGTGGTCTTACCAGCATCGATGTGAGCCATAATACCAATGTTGCGGGTGTGTGGGAGGTCGTAAGTGGCGCTCTCAACAATTTCGTTTTCATCAACAGCCATGGGTATTCTCCTTATTACCAGCGGTAATGAGCATAAGCCTTATTGGCTTCTGCCATCTTATGGACGTCTTCCTTCTTCTTAACGGAGGCACCAGTTCCATTAGCGGCATCAATGATTTCGCCAGCTAATTTTTGTTCCATGGTCTTTTCATTACGAAGACGGGAATAGGTGACGAGCCAGCGAAGACCAAGAGTTTGCTTTCTTTCTGGGCTGACTTCGACTGGAACTTGGTAGTTAGCCGCACCAATACGGCGAACTTTGAGTTCCACTTCTGGCATGATGTTGTTGATTGCGGTTGCAAAGACATCAATGGCAGGTTTTTGGGTTTTTTCTTCGATGATCTTGAATGAGTTATAGATGATGGTTTGAGCAGTTCCTCTCTTGCCGTCATACATAACACGGTTGATCAAACGGGTAACGAGCTTGCTGTTATAGATTGGATCTGGCAAGACATCGCGTTTTTCGATTTTTCCTTTACGTGACATAAATCTTTAATCCTTTCTATTACTTAGCTGGGGCTGGTTTCTTTGTGCCATAAAGGCTACGGCCCTGACGACGCGCTTCAATACCGGCGCAGTCGAGTGTACCACGGATGATGTGGTAACGAACACCTGGGAGGTCCTTCACACGGCCGCCACGAATCATGACGGTGCTGTGCTCTTGAAGGTTATGTCCTTCACCACCGATATAAGCGGTGACTTCATAACCATTAGATAAACGGACACGGGCGTATTTCCTAAGAGCAGAGTTTGGTTTCTTAGGAGTCATTGTGCCAACACGGGTGCAAACACCACGTTTCTGGGCACTAGGTTGATTGGTTGTCGTTTTGGTTAAGGAGTTATAGCGTTTGCCTAAGGCTGGTGACTTAGACTTCTTAACGTTGCTCTTTCTGCCAGAACGGACAAGCTGATTAATTGTAGGCATTTTGTCCAATTCTCCTTTTCGAATAATCCGCATTCGTGAAAAAAGGGGTAAAACCCTTCTCACATGCATTGAAGATTTTACCTTCCCTTAAAACGTTGTCAACATCGAATTTATATTGATTTTGATACACTGGGTTAAGTGTGCTTGATATTTCTTTATTTTCTTTCCCAATAGGTGTAGTAAAAATCGTTGCCTATTTCCTGATAATTAGCATGCACATAAGCATAGACATCATTTTCCTCGTTTTCTTTCGAAGACGTGATAATCCAATACGGCTCTTTTTCTTTGAAATAGGCAAGCACTTCTTCATTGATCTTCGGATTGTCGAGTGACCACCAAGAAGACAAAAAATTGTATTTGCATGAAGACGTTCTATTTAAATAAAGCAAACAAGCTGGATTTCCGTCTAAAACGTAAATCTCTTTTTCGTGGTTAGGGTCCTTTTTTTCGATAAGCTCGTCCAAATTCTTTTCACAAATTTTGTTTGTATGATAGGAAGCGCGTAGTTCTAAACCGCCAACGATGAGAGGCTCTTTCATTAAAAAGGACGTCAGGCAAAAGAAAAGGGAAAAGGAAAAATAAATCACTCCAATGGAAGAAAAAGAAATCGTTCGTATTTTCTCGTTAAAATCTTTTTGAATATAAGAAGCGAAAAGACCAATTAAGGCGAAAGGCAAGAAGCTAATCCAATAATTAATGTAACGGGAGATGAAAATTTGCATTATCCCGTCCGTCAAAACGCCGATAAAAAAGAAAAGAAACAAATTTATTTGGGCTTTTTTCCGGTGATAGAAAAGGAGTCCAAGAGAAAGCAAAACCAGGAAAGTGGTTTCTAGCGAAGCGATTATCCTTGAAAAATCCCAATGTTTGCTGACATAGCTAAAGTTTTGAAAAACCATAGAATCTAGCATTTCTTTGAAGAAACCCCTGATAAGGGCTTCAAGAAAAGAAACGCCTATAGGGAGAAAGAAAAAAGCAATGGCAAGAAAGGCATTCCAAAGAAGAGATAAATCCTTCTTCTCTTTTCTTAGCCAATAAACGAAAAAGAAAACAACGAACCCCAAAGGCAAGGCCGCTTCCGATGGGCGGGATAAAAAGGAAAGCCCTGCGGAAAATCCCGCAAAGGAAGAAGCAAACAGGAAATCTTTTTCAGAGGAGCGCATGATCGCTCTAATGTAAAAAAGAACCGTAACGGAAAAGAAAGGATTCAAAAGATCGCCCGTATGATGTCCTCCACAAGCGGCGAAGCAAGACAAAATGATACCAATAATGGAAGAAAGCAAATAGGAAACCGTTTTTTCATAACCCATTTCTCTAAAAATGAGATTGTAGCAAAAGAAATTCGCACACATATAGAGGGACATAATGACGAACATGCCGTTTTTCCCTCCCATCAAAGCGCCTAGCCCTTCAATCCAAAAGATATACATTCCCTTGTGGTCGAATAAATCAACATATGGTTTTAACCCATGGGTGTATCCATAGCCTAGATAAAGAAAAAAATTCCCGTCAAGGTCATTATGGCCGAAATCCAATCCTTGATAAATAGGAGACAAAGAGGATGGTGCAAATAGCAAAGCCAAGAAACCAAAAATAAGAGAAAGGAGCGTTAAGATAAGGATATTGTGACCTCGTCCGTGGTTCATCTTGTTCATAACGATTTAATTATAAACCGAAATCCTTTTCATCAAAAGGCAATGAAAAAGGGTTGTTTTTTCTCAATACAGAACAGTTTTTCGGTTGGCTCAGCACTATATTTTGTTTTTCAGCCAAAAGTCAGGTATTTAGCCAAAATTCATTTTATTAGTTCAAATGGAATACTCAATATAAGGTTAATTAGTTTCTCCGTTAACATCTCTTCAAAGCATTTTGTCAGTTTGGTGACGATCTATTTCCTTTTAGAAGTATTTACCAAAGTTTGGGCGATAAACGCGCCTAATAACGGCTTCTGCTTTTGAAAGTGGACCTCACCTCGTAGCATTTCCGCACGAGCTCGTCCACCCCTTGGACGCCACGGCGTAGGCCATGCACATCTGGTTTCTGGAGACGCCCTCATCTTCCTACCCTTCGTCAGCCTCACGAATATGCTCCTATTCACAGGAACGGATTTCTCGTCGATTTAGGCGGCTTCGGAAAGCATCGCACCTCTCTGAATCTCAAAGGCCGCGGCCAATTATGAGCCCATGAAAAAGCTCCTTCTTTTTCGGAGCAAAGGCGATCACCAGAAGAAGGAGTATTGTTAGGCAAACCAATTCGACGATTGCCTTTGCCCTTTATCTAGCGCTGAAATTATAGTTTGGGGTGAGAGAGCCCCCTCCCACACTTTGAGAAACACTTCTATTAACTTTTACGTTTTTCTTCCTTTTTACGTTGCACTTCCATAAGCTCATCGCCATTTTTAATGACATGGTGAGGAACTGGTTTCCAAGTAACGTGCATAAACAAGCAAGCGATGGATATTGGAGTTCCGATCATATCGTAGAAAGGCCAAAGGAAGATATAGCCAAAAGCTTCCCAGAAGGTAAAATGCACTTTATCCCACTCTTTGACAATAACAGGTATGCCCGTAATTAAGCCACCAAGATACTGGATAACGGTCATATTGATAAGATAGCTCCAAATATTTTGCCAGCCATCCACGGCATTTCCAGAAAGACCAGTCGCCCAAAGAATCGTTGTAATCAATAATTGGAAGAAACCCATGAAGAAATTCCAAAGACCATACGGGAACATTTCCCAATAAATATCGTATTTGGACCAACGAGGGTGTTTGATAAAGGACCAGAATAGTTTCCAGTCGTTAAAGAACCAATTCACCATGCCGCCTTTCGCCCAACGAATTCTTTGACGGAGGGTAATTTTTAAAGTGGTTGGTTGCTCATCGAAGAACTGAGCTTTCTCCACATATCCTAAGCGGATGTAATGGGAAACGTGTGAGGATTTCTGATCGATAGTCAAAACGGTTTCTCCTTCCTTATTTAATATAGAAAGGGTTTCTTTCAAGCAAGGATCACCAAATTCATTCTTTGTGCTTGCTATAGCGTATTTCTTTAATTGTTTCTCAGGTATCTCTAAATCCAGTTTCTCTCCTAAGATAACCTTTAAAGAAACCTTTTTCCCGTTTGGAAGAGAAAGATAGAGTTTTTTCTTTCCAAATTTCTCATAGTTCTCTTTATCCAACGTAAGTTTTAAGGAAGGTTCCACTGCCATTAAACGGGTGGTCATTTCTCCATCTTCCGTAATCATGGTATAGTCCCATCCGTCTTTAATAACGTAAGAACGAACTCCGTATCCGGTTCCGCCAATTTGTGCGCAGCTATTTAACATAGAGCGAGCGCGTAAAGAAACAATAACGGAACGGTACCAGTTAATAGCACTTAGCGCGGTTAACCAGTTATCATCTGCATTTTTAACGTTACGATATCCTGTCGCAATATCATATCCCGCTTGAAAAGCGTCATTTAGCCTTTTTAAGAAATCCTTAGCCATGACGTTATCGCTATCCATAAAGACATAGGCATAATAAGTTTCAATTCCTTGAGGAAGGTCTTTTTTAAGATGTTCAAAAAGAAATTGTAACGCATAGCCTTTCCTGCACTTGCTTAAGTCATGTCTTTCATAGACCATGCAGCCTTTTTCTCTTGCGATATTGGCTGTATTATCATCGCAATTATCCGCCACAACGATAATATCGATGTTCTTTTGATTGTAGTCTTGTTCTCTTACGGAATCGATGAGATTCCCAATCACTTTTTCTTCGTTTCTTGCAGAGAAAACAAACGCATAACGTTTATCATCTTTTGCTTGTTTGTAAGTTCTTGATTTGCCAAAGATACCAAGCATTAAATAAAGAGCACGGTACACAAGAAGAAAGCCAAAGATTGTAGTGATGCTCATAAAGATACAGTTCACATACCCTTGAGGATTTCCTTCTCTCATTAAACTGATGCCAAAAGATGCATCGAGATATCCTAATATTTGATTCCAAAATTCATTCATAGAGAGTATTGTAGCAAAAATCATTTTATTAGTTCAAAAGGTAAGCAAAAAGATATGTATGTTTCAATTAATCGTTCTTTATATAGGATACCCATTCGGCTTGATGCCACTTTTATTATGATGTAACAAAAAGAGACTGCCGGAGCAGTCTCTTAATTGTGTTAGGAATTAGTCGTTCAAATTGTCTTTGCGGTCATGCGCTTCGACATATTGAGCTTTGACTTCTTTCATCTTGGTCAAGACATCGAAGTGAGAAAGACGTTCTTTCTCTTCTTCTTCGGTGTATAAGCCAGATCCGGTAGGAATGAGTTTGCCAGTGATGACATTCTCTTTCAAACCGTGGAGGTTATCGCGTTTTGCCTTAATGGCAGCGTCGGTAAGAACACGGGTTGTTTCCTGGAAGGAAGCGGCAGAGAGGAAGGATTCGGTTTCCAAAGCAGCCTTGGTGATACCCAAGATTAATGGACGGCCAATAGCTGGACGTTTGTCATTAGCAAGGGCGATTTGGTTAGCTTCGGTATAACGATCGATATCCACTCTTGTTCCTGGTAAGAGGTTGGTGTCACCAGAATCGGTGATGAACATCTTACGTAACATTTGACGGATGATGATTTCAAGGTGTTTGTCGGAGAGTTCGATACCCTGTGCGGCATAAACCATCTTGATTTCTCTTAACAAGTAGCTCTCGACTGTAGAAACATCGGTGTAATCGAGTAAGTCTTGAAGTTTCTTAGAACCTTTGGTGATAAATCCACCAGCTTCGACAAGACCGCCAACTTTGATGTTGTCGGCAAGTTTGGCATTACGTGGGACATCATAAGTTTCCACTTCAGCAGTATTGCTTTCCACCGTGCTCTTAGCAGAAGAGGTGATAGTGACAACAGCGGCACCATCATCTTTATGTTCGATATTGGTGACAACACCGGCAAATTTAGCGATGATAGCTTGTCCTTTTGGATTACGAGCTTCAACAAGTTCTTGGACACGTGGAAGACCGGAAGTAATATCTTCACCAGCCATACCACCAGTGTGGAAGACACGCATTGTAAGCTGAGTACCAGGTTCACCAATGGATTGAGCAGCCATAATACCAACGGCTTCACCAAGTTCAACAAGGTGACCAGTCGCCATATTAAGACCATAACAATGACGGCAAACGCCTTCTTTGGTTTGGCAAGTGAAGATGGAACGGATTTCCACTTCTTCGATACCTGCTTTTTCCACTTCTTGCGCTTGGGCTTCACTAATTAAGGTGTTGCCTGGAACAATGATTTCGCCAGTCGTTGGATTGACGATATCGTGCATGGCGTAACGGCCATTGATACGGGAGGAGATAGAAGCGATGACTTCCATGTTTCCAGCCGCTGTCTTCTTTTCGATCTTTCTGACTTTATAGCCATGATCGCAATGGCAATCATCCTCACGGACGATGACATCTTGAGAAACGTCGACAAGACGTCTTGTTAAGTAGCCAGAGTCAGCTGTCTTCAAAGCAGTATCCGCACCACCCTTACGAGCACCGTGGGTATTGATGAAGAATTCGTTGACCTTAACACCAGTACGGTAGGAGGAAATAATTGGAAGTTCGATAGCTTCGTTCTTAGGGTTAGAAACCAAGCCCTTCATACCAATTAACTGTTTGAAGTTAGCTAAGGAGCCACGAGCACCAGAGTCAGCCATGATGATCAATGGGTTACGGTTATCTTTCTTCATGTAAGCAGCAACCTCACCTGCGACTTGATCAGTAACGGCAGTCCAAATGTTAATGACTTGCTTATAACGTTCTTCGTTGGTGATATAGCCTTCGTTATAGGCTTCGTTAATCTTCTCGACCTTTTCTTGACCGGCTTTAACGAATCCGTCCTTATTCTTAATATCTTTAATATCTGATAAAGCGATTGTCACGGAAGAAATGGTGGAATATTTGAAACCTTGATCTTTAATCTTGTCTAAGATTGCAGAAGTCTTGGAAGGTTTGGATTCGACTTGTCTTTCGTCTTTCATATCGTATTTATGGAAGACCATATCGATGATGGAACCGATATCTTTCTTAGCAATAGCCTTACGGAGATTACTTAAGCAGATATATTCGCCAAGGTTATCTTCTTCTTTATGTAAGGAGAGAGCGATCTTAGCAAGTTCCACGAAGTCGGAATCTTTATAGTGTTCATCAAGATAGGCATCGCCTTTCTTGAAGTAGGTGTTAACAAGATATTTGACTGCATCTTCGTCAGAGAGTTTAGCAATCTTTTCCTCTAAAGCGTCATGTTTCTCTTGAAGTTCTTTTGGAGAAACGAACCAAGATTCAATCGCGTCGCGGTTGATGCTGGCTGGCTTATTGGAGTTAATGAAGACGAAATCATCTGGGAAGAGTTCGTTGAAGATGATCTTACCAACGGTGGTAATAAGGTATTTATTCTCCACATCGCTTGGCAAAGCGTAAACGCTTAAATCATCGCCAAATGTCTTATGAAGGGCTTTGGCTGGAACAACGATACGGGTATGGATTTGAATAGATCCAGTCTCGTAGGCTTCCATAACTGCTTGGACAGAGCCAAAGATTCTGCCTTCTTGTTTGGAATATTCTTCTTGTTGAAGAGCGGCTTTTTCGTTAGCAGTTTTTTCCGCTTCGTCATAAACGGTAACCTTGCGGATATCTCTTGCACGGTTAAGCATATCGACGCGGGATTCTTCTTCAGTAAGGTAGTAGTTTCCTAAGACCATGTCCTGAGAAGGAATGACGATGGCTTTACCATCTTTTGGACCAAGGATGTTATTAGAAGCGAGCATCAAATCGAGCGCTTCTTCTTGAGCTGCTTTTCCAAGAGGGACGTGAACAGCCATCTGGTCACCATCGAAGTCGGCGTTGAAGCCAGGGCAAACGAGTGGGTGTAAACGGATAGCATGGCCATCAACCAAGACAGGTTGGAAGGCTTGGATAGAAAGTCTATGAAGGGTAGGAGCACGGTTAAGGAGAACTGGGTGTTGGCCAATAATCTCTTCAACAATGTCATACACCTTTGGATCATAGGCATCGATAAGCTTATCTGCTTGTCTATGAGCGGTGACAACACCTCTCTTTAAGAGGATTGCAGCAATAAATGGACGTAAAAGTTGAACGGCCATCTCACGTGGAAGACCACATTGATACATCTTTAAGGATGGACCGACGGCAATAACGGAACGACCAGAATAATCGACACGCTTACCGAGTAAGTTTTGTCTGAAACGACCTTGCTTACCTTTTAAGCCGCTAGAAAGAGACTTCAAAGGACGGCCATTCTTACCTGGGGTAGGTTTGCCACGACGTCCGTTATCGATTAAAGCGTCAACCGCTTCCTGAAGCATACGTTTCTCGTTCATGAGAATGACGCTTGGGGAGTTGTTTTCGATTAATTTCTTTAAACGATTGTTACGGATGATAACACGACGATAAAGGTCGTTGATATCAGAATCGGTGAAACGTCCACCATCAAGTTGAAGCATAGGACGGAGCTCTGGTGGAATCACAGGGATAACATCAAGAACCATCCATTCCGGTTTTTGGTTGGAATTACGGAAAGCTTCGATAACTTCGAGTCTCTTCGATAATTTCAAACGAGCTTGACCGGTTGCATCATGAATCTTGGCGGTTAAGGTTTTGTATTCCTCTTCCAAATCGACTTCTTGAAGAAGACGTTTAATAGAAGCGGCACCTTCACCGAATTCAGCACCGGTGTATTTGGCAACAAAGGCGGTTGTAGAGAGGAAGTCAAAGGTTTCGTTACGGTTTTGCAAACGAGCGATGATTTCTTCTGCTTTTAAAGAATCGGCACTGCCTTCTGGAATTTGATCCTTGAAAGCAAGGATGGCATTGACGAAGGTGTTTCTAGAATCTTCGGAGTCGTTGAAGAATTCTTTCTTCTTTAAGACGGTGGATGTACCTGGGTTTAAGCAGATGTGTCCAGCGAAATAAACGATTTCTTCAAGCTCTTTTGGTGACATGTCGAGCACTAAGCCGATACGGGAAGGAATTCCTTTTAAATACCAGATGTGGGTGCAAGGAGAGACAAGTTCGATATGACCGAATCTTTCTCTTCTCCACTCTTTGGAAATGACTTCAACGTGGCACTTCTCACAAGTAGTGCCTTGGAAACGCATCTTCTTATATTTGCCACAAGAGCATTCATAATCCTTCACAGGACCGAAGATTTGTTCGCAGAATAAGCCACCAAATTCTGGTTTATGAGAACGATAGTTGATGGTTTCAGAGTTGATAACCTCACCATGAGACCAGTTACGAATTGTTTCAGGGGAAGCAAGTCCAACTTGCATTGCGGCTAAATTGTTGATATCAAACATAATTCTTTCTTCCTCCTATTATTCGTTATGGGAGAGGTCACTTGTGGTGGTAAGTCCCTCTTCAGCAGCAGCTTGTAACGCGTCATCAAGAGAGCTTTCCTCTTCTTCTGGAGCCTCATCTTCACTCACGTTTCCATGATTGCTAGAGAGGTTACGGATAGCGGAATTAATCTTTCTTTCTTCGATTAAGGCGTCTTTCACAAGGTTATCCATATTGATGGATTCTCCATTCTTATCATAAAGAGTGACATCCATACAAAGGCCTTTGAGTTCTTTTGTGAAGACTTTGAAGGCTTCTGGCATACCAGCTTTTGGAAGTGGATTGCCTTTGATGATTGCTTCATAGGTCTTTCTTCTTCCAACGCGGTCATCGGATTTGACGGTCATCATTTCTTGGAGAGTATGGGCTGCGCCATAGGCTTCCAAAGCCCAAACTTCCATTTCACCGAAACGCTGACCACCGTTTTGTGCCTTACCACCGAGAGGTTGTAAGGTGATTAAGCTATATGGTCCGACGCTACGGGCATGTAATTTATCATCAACCATATGGTTGAGTTTGATCATGTACTGGACACCGACAGCGATACGTTCAGGATAACGTTCACCGGTTTGTCCATCATAGAGAATGGTCTTACCATCGCTAGATAATCCAGCTTGGACCATGAGTTTGGAGATTTCTTCGCTGGTTAAGCCATCGAAGACTGGGGTCGCAACTCTCATATTGAGTTTACGGCACGCTAAGCCAAGTTGAACTTCGAAGACCTGACCGATATTCATACGGGAAGGAACGCCCATTGGAGAAAGCATCATATCGATTGGGGTGCCATCTGGTAAGAATGGCATATCTTCCACTGGAAGAATCTTCGAGATAACGCCTTTGTTACCGTGACGTCCGGACATCTTATCACCTTCGGAAATTTTTCTCTTTTGGATGATGTAGACACGGATTTTTTCGATAACGCCTGGAGCGAGTGGGTCTTTATGACGACGGGAGAAACATTTGACTTTCAAGACAATGCCTTGTCCACCGTGAGGAACACGGAGAGAGGTGTCTTTTGCTTCGTTCACCTTTTCAGCAAAGATGGACATTAAGAGTTTCTCTTCTGGAGTTGGATCGACTCTGCCTTTTGGTGTGGTCTTACCAACAAGGATATCCCCTTCTTTGACTTCAGCGCCAGGGATGATGATGCCTCTTTCATCGAGGTACTTCTTAGCGTCTTCACCAACATTTGGAATATCACGGGTAATTTCTTCGGAGTCTCCTCCTTTGATTTCACGGCATTCGACATCATAGACTTCAATGTGGATGGAAGTATAGGTGTCGTTTTTAATCATCTTTTCAGACATGATAACGGCGTCTTCGTAGTTATAGCCGTTCCAAGTCATATAAGCGATTAAGAGGTTGTGTCCTAAGGCCAATTCACCATTCTTCATGGATGGGCCATCAGCAATGACATCACCTTTCTTAATTTGATCACCTTCATGGACGATCGGGGTTTGGTTGATGCATGTACCTTGATTCGAACGCTCGAATTTACGTAAGAAATAGGTATGCTCCCCTTCTTCCTCTTTGACGGTGATTTCTGTGCTATCAACATAAGTGACAAGGCCATCTTCTCTTGCGACCACAGCTAAGCCGGAGTCATGAGCAACAGAACGTTCCATGCCGGTTGCGACATATGGGAGTTCTGGTTGGAGCAATGGAAGGGCCTGACGTTGCATGTTCGCACCCATCAAAGCACGAGTAGAGTCATCGTGTTCAAGGAATGGAATACAAGCAGCTGCGACAGAAACGATTTGTTTTGGAGAAACGTCAACATAAGAGATAAGTTGTTTGCTCACGATGATGTTGTCATCGTCGTGTCTTGTAACCACTTCATCATCTAAGATTTCTTTGACGATTTCTTTCTTCCCATCAATGGTCAATTCCATTGCATCGGAAGTGTTCATATTCGCTTCAGCGATATAAAGTCCTTTTTCATCATCGGCAGAAAGATATTCAGCCTCATCAGAAACATAGACGTGGGTAATACCATCTTTATCGGTGATTTTGAAGACCTTACGATATGGAGTCTCAATAAAGCCTAATTTATTGATCTTCGCATAGGTAGATAAGTTGTTGATTAAACCAACGTTCTGACCTTCTGGAGTTTCAATAGGACAAATACGGCCATAGTGGGTGTAGTGAACGTCACGCACCGCCATGGTTGTTCTTTCACGGGTAAGACCACCAGGTCCTAAAGCGGAAAGACGACGCTTATTGGCAAGTTCCGAAAGAGGGTTGACTTGATCCATAAGTTGAGAAAGTTGGGAAGTATTGAAGAACTCATGGATGGAGGAAGTGAGTGGACGGATAGAAACAAAGGCTTGTGGTTTTGCTTCAGAGAAGTCCACGGTCGTGTTCATTCTTTGAATGATTGTCTTGCTCATCTTGGTAAGACCCATACGGAATTGATTCTGTAAGAGTTCACCAACGCAACGTACACGACGGTTTCCTAAATTATCGATATCATCTAAGCTTCCGACGCCTTCACGCACGTTCTCGAAATAGGAGAAGCAAGCGAGAATATCAGGCACTGCGAGGCAAAGAAGAGGTTTTGTTCCTTCAATGATGCCAGAAAGTTCCAAAGAGGTACCAATGATGTTGATAACCTTTTCGGTAACCTTGTCTTTGGCGTGTACTTTAACGACGTTGATTTTGGTGGATCCGATTGCAAAATCAGGATTGATTTTGTCAGCGAGATCTTTTTCCATGGCGCCTTGTTCGAAGAATTCTTCGTCACGAAGCATTTCCACGTCTTCTTTGGTTAAAGTATAACCCGCATTCATAGGTTCGCCATCTTTGTTCATGGCGATTTCACCATCGGCAGAGATAAGAGGTTCCGCAAGGACACGTCCTGCTAAACGGCCATAAATACCGAGTTTTTGGGTGAGTTTAAAACGACCTGCACGACCTAAGTCATAACGTTTTTCATCAAAGAAACGTTGAACTAAGAAATTGATAGTTCCTTCTTTGGTAACAGGTTCGCCTGGTTTTAATTTCTTAAAGATTTCGATCAAGGCTTTATTCGCATTGTCTCTTGCCTTGTCTTTATTGATGGTATTGACCAAAGCTTCGGAATCACCAAATAAATTGGTGATATCTTCTTCGGAGAAGCCTAACGCTTTGAAAATGATTGTCGCAGGTAATTTGTGCGAAGCGTTTTGTGAATGGTCAATATCGACGAAAATAAGTCCTTTGTTTGTGTTCTCAAATTCGATCCATGTTCCTCTGGTAGGAATTAATTCAGCATGGTATTCGACGCCTTTTTCATTTGGATTCTCAAAATAGGCGCCAGCAGAACGAATAATCTGGGAAACAACGACTTTTTCGGTACCGTTGATAATGAAAGTACCACTGTTTGTCATCATTGGGACATCGCCCATGTAGACTTCAGATTTTTTGATTTGGCCGTCTTCTTTATTTCTTAATAAGAGGGTGGCTTTGAGTTTGCTGCAATAGGTTAAATCTTCTTCTTTGCATTCGAGAGGCTTATATTCAGGCTCTTCAAAATGGCAGCTTTCGTATTCCAAGGAAATTGTTTCGTTATTGTTAACGATTGGGAATACTTCTCTAAAAACTTCGTCAATTCCATTTTCTTTGAACCAATTGAAAGATTTGGTTTGGACAGCAACCAAGTAAGGAAGTTCCAAAGAGCCGGAAATCTTTCCGAAATTGACACGATGGTTAAGGCCGACAGGATAGTTTTTTCCGTTTGGGCCAGGGAATTCGGTTAGGAATTGTTTTTCATTTGGCATTGATACTGCTCCTTTTAAATGATGATTGAATGATGTAATAACCTTTTTTACGAGCTAACACATTTACCGAAGGGAAGATCGTTTGAAGATGTTCCATCGTAGAGAGAGCGCCTTGCTCTTTACGAATGACAATGATTAAGGAACCATTCTCGTTCAAGTGAGAGAGCGCTTCGTCATAGATACGGTAAGTGACTCGTTTTCCCGCCCTTATCGGGGGGTTAGAGATTATCGAATCATAGGTGGAGTGTATGTTGAGGTAAACGTCGCTATGAACAATCTCGACTTGAGAAGAGACGCCAAGATGTTTAGCATTTCTTTCAGCAAGTTCGAGGGCCCGGTCATTAATATCCGCAAGTGTAACTTGTTTCTCCGGGTCGAGGTGAGCGAGGATTAGTCCTATCGGTCCCGCTCCACACCCAAGGTCAAGTACTCTTTTTCCAAGAGGGATGTTCATTTCAAGAACAGTTTTGAGCAATAATTCTGTTCCGAAATCCAGCTTGTTTTTAGAGAACACACCTTTGTCGCTAAAGAAGGAGTAGCTTTCACCAAGAAGCTCAAATTTAATGGTGATGTTTTGATGTTCCATTCCTTCCACATTATCGAAGTATTGGGGCATTTTTCTTTCTCCTTTAAAGCGTCAAAACCCTACCCACAGGCGACGAGTAGTCCATGGGCAGGGTAAAAATCAAAATTGGGGAACGAAACTATTTGATTTCAGCTTCGGCACCAGCATCGGTGAGGGTCTTCTTGTAAGCTTCTGCTTCGACAGGAGAGATCTTCTCTTTGATGGCGACTGGAGCAGCATCGACGAGTTTCTTTGCATCCATTAAGCCTAAACCAGTGATGGTTTGGACAACTTTGATAACAGCGACTTTGCCAGCGGTTCCAAGTCCCTTTAAGAATAAGGAAACTTCGGTTGGTCCTTTGGCGACTGGGCCTTCTTCTTCAGCTGGAGCAGCGGCAGCAGTTGGAGCAGCGGCGGTAACGCCGAATTCGGCACAAACGGCATCGACAAGAGCCTTGAGCTCAAGGGCGGTCATTTGTTTAAGGGTGTCAATGATTTGTTCATTTGTTAATTTTTCAGCCATTGTTTTTTCCTCCTAGAAATTAGTTGGCTGCTGGGGCTTCCGCTCCAGCCTTTTCGTTAATCGAATTAACGACTCTGGCAAAGCCAGCGATTGGTTCGTTGAGAACCATGCAGAACATAGAGAGCAATGCTTCCTTGGTAGGGAGTTTTGCGACTTCTTTCATGCCTTTTGCATCTACGACTTTCCCCTCGACGAGGCCACCGCGTAAAACGAGGTGTTCGTGGTAACGGGCGAATTTGTAGAGGATTTTGGCAGCGCTAGTAACATCTTCAGAGAAGACTAACGCATTTGGTCCTTCAAGAATCTCATCTAAACCGGTGATTCCTTCAGCAGAGAGAGCACGACGGATTAAGGTATTTTTGTAAACACCCATCTTGGCGTTTTTCTCAGCTAAGGTACGACGGAGTTCCATTGTTTCAGCGACAGTTAAGCCTTGATAAGAAACAATAGCGATGGTCTTGCTGGATTTTAAGCCTTCGGAAATTTCCTTAACGGATTCTTTCTTGGCTTGAAGTGCAGTTGCATTCATACTGTGTTCCTCCTTTCTTAATATATATGTGAAGCTTGATATAACTAGTGAGTTATGTGAATTTGTAACCTCAGCAACGTGAATTATTAAGACATATGTCCGTTGCTATCTTAGGAATAACAAGCAATTCACCGAATTGGTGACCAGAATTAGTTTCTGGTTGGGAAGGTGATCTTCATACCTGGACCCATGGTGGTGTGAACCACTGCAGTCTTGATATAAACACCTTTGACGGATGCTGGACGAGATTTGACAATAGCATCGATCATAGCTTGTAAGTTATCGACGATATCTGCTTCAGAGAAGGAGACACGGGCGATGGAAACGTTGAGGTTGCCATCTTTGTCAACACGGTAAGAGATCTTACCTTTCTTAATCTCGGTGATGGCTTTACCAATCTCCATGGAGACGGTGCCAGTCTTTGGGTTTGGCATTAAGCCTTTAGGACCTAAGAGACGGCCCATTTTTCCGAGCTCACCCATCATATCTGGGGTAGCAACGATGATGTCGAATCCGAACCAGTTTTCGCTTTGGATCTTTTCGAGCATCTCTTTGCCGCCGACAAAGTCAGCGCCAGCAGCTTTTGCTTCTTCTTGCTTCACATTGGTGACAGCGAGAATTTTCTTGGTTTTACCATTTCCATGAGGAAGGACCAAGGTTCCACGGATTAATTGATCAGCCAAGGTTGGGTTCACGTTTAACGCGAAGGAGATATCAACGGTGGAATCAAATTTCGTGATGCTGGTTTTCTTAAGAAGAGCGGCAGCTTCTTCGAGGGTGTATTCCTTGTTTTCGTCAACAAGTTTCTTAGCAGCAATATATTTCTTTCCTTGTTTCATACTGGTGCTCCCTCATTATTTTGCATCGACGGTGACGCCCATTTGGCGAGCACTGCCGGCAACAATCTTTTTCGCAGCTTCGACGTCATTGGCGTTAAGGTCAGGCATCTTGTATTGTGCGATTTCCTCAAGTTGAGCTTGAGAGATATGTCCCACTTTGGTTTTGTTTGGGACACCGGAACCTTTGCTGATTCCAGCAGCTTTAAGAATCAAATCAGTGACAGGTGTCGTTTTGATGACGAAGTCGTAGGATTTGTCTTCATAAGCGGTGATGATGACAGGAACTGTGGTTCCTTTTCTGTCGGCCGTTTTTGCATTGAAGTCAGTGCAGAATTTGGCCATTTGAACGCCTGCAGAAGCAAGCTTTGGTCCTGGATGGGCGTCTCCACCTGGGAGTTCCATCTTAAGGACTTTGACGATTTTCTTTGCCATATTGTCCTCCTTAAAATTGACGATATGCAGTGGCTTAAACGAACCCTCGTCAGAGAGGTTCTACCACGCTACACGCTAAAATACGCGTGCTCAAGTATTATACGTGCGCGAAGTGGCCTTTACAACGGGAAGTTTTATAGCTGTTATTTTTTGTGCACCATGCACAATTTTGCTTAAAAGAAAAGGCCCTATTTCTAGAGCCTAGAAGAAGCTTTATTTAACCCTATATGCCAGCAAGGAAACAGAGCTTGCGACCATAAGAAGCGTCACGCCAGTATCCGCAAAAACCGCAATCATAAGAGGGAAAGAAGGAATCAAAATGGAGCAAGTGGCAATGGCTAATTTGATAAGAAGGGAAGCAACGACATTGAATATCGCTCTATTTCTTGTGGCTTTCGCAATTTTCTTAGCCGTAACGATTTTTGAAACATCGTCGTTCATAATAACGATATTGGCGTTTTCCACCGCGAGATCGCTTCCGGCTCCGCCCATAGCAACGCCTATATCTGCAAGAGCTATACTTGGAGCGTCGTTAATGCCATCTCCAACGTAAGCCACTGCTTTTTCTCCAGTTAGCTTTTCCTTTAAAAGGTTCGTTTTATCTTCTGGGAGAAGCTCCGAATGGACTTCATCAATTTGAAGTTCGTTAGCCACCTTTAAGGCGCTTTCTTTTTTATCGCCGGTTAGCATTACAGACTTCACGCCCATCTTATGAAGGTCTTGAATCGTTTTGAAAGAACTTTCTTTAATTTCATCGTTCAAAAGAAGATATCCAGCGTATTTTCCATCGATTGCAAGATAGACGATGGTGCCTATTTCATTCGCCTTTGTAAAGGAGATATGATTCTCTCTAAGAAGCTTTTCGTTCCCTGCTAAAAGCGTATGGCCATCATAGGTAAGCATTTCTCCATATCCCGCTTTTTCCGTATATTCTGAGATTTTTTCGCTATAAGGAGCAAGGTTTGTTTCTCCAACAATGGCTTTGGCGATAGGATGGTTGGATCGAGATTCCGCCGCAATCATATATTCTTGGAATTTTTCTAGGGAGACGCTTTCTGGATGACGCTCTTCAACAACGAATTTTCCACGTGTTAAGGTGCCCGTCTTATCCGTAACGAGTACGCCTAAACGGTTCAGCTCATCAAAGTAGGAGCCTCCTTTGACAATGATGCCATATTTGGAGGCAAGGCCAATGCCTGCAAAATAAGCAAGAGGAACAGATACAACCACCGCACATGGACAAGAAATAACCAAGATAGAAACACCAATACGGATCCATTCTTTCCACGTTTCAAGGCTATTCATTCCGATGCAAAGGGGAGGAATGACGGCAATAAGAAGAGCAATCGCCACCACGATTGGAGTGTAAATCCTAGCGAATTTCGTAATAAATTTATCCGCTTTCGATTTGGCGCCACTGCTCTCTTCCACCAAAGCAATAATCTTACTAACCGTAGAATCTTCGTAGGATTTATTCACACGAACTTTAAGGGAACCGCTTTTTAGAATGGTTCCTGAATTAACCAAGTCCCCTTCTTTTTTTACCACAGGGTTAAATTCTCCCGTTAAAGAAGACATATCAACGTCCCCACTTCCTGAAAGAATCACGCCATCTGCAGGAATGATTTCACCCACTTTCACAAGTATTTCATCGCCAATGGAAAGATCTTCTGGCTCAACAGTGAGAATGTTTCCATCTTTCAAAAGAGAGGCTTTTTTAGCTCTAAGCCCTATGGCATTGCTGATGGCTTCATGGCTTTTATCTGTAGCTAAATCTTCGAAGATATCGCCGAGTTGGAAGAGGAAGGCAACCATGAACGCTTCAAAGAATTCATTCCCGAAGATTTCGTTTTCATCTTTGCCAAAAAGACGAAGACAAAATGCTCCAATCGAAGCAATAAGCATCAACATATTCTCATCAAACGGATTTTTTTCTTTGATGAGGGAATGGAAGGCTTTGTATACGATGTCGTATCCAACAATGAGCCAGGCAATACCCATCACCACAAAATTCACCCAAACCCCAAAGTTTGCTTCGTTTAGATAGAAAAGCCCTACGATAGCAAGAATTAAGGCAACGCTTAAACGGACGGAATTAATAAGTATTTCTTTCTTTTCTTCTGACATATTACTCCCCTTTTTTCTCGCTAACGTGTTCATAGACGACTTGAATCAATTCGTTAATATGATGGTCAGAAAGAATGTAGTAAGACTTTCTCCCCTCCTTACGAACACTGACCAAACGATGTTTCCTTAAGACTTCTAACTGATGGGAAACAAGAGATTGAGAGGCTCCAACAAGAGTAACGATTTCACCAACGTTATGTTCCTCGTTAGCAATCGATAACATGATTTTTAAACGCGTAGAGTCACTTGCAACACTAAGCAAGTCCTCCATCGCATCGAGTATTTTTTCACTAGGTAATGAAGACATATATGAACATCCTTTCATATTTACAACGATGATTATAATGAATGGCTATTCATATATCAATAGAAATATGAAAGATTATTCATATTTTAAACAAAAAGAAAAAGAGCCCATTGAAGAGCTCTATATTGATATGAAACCTAGATTTTCTCGATTTCAGAGAATTCCACATCCACAGGTGTGCTACGTCCGAAGAAGACGGTATTAACACGGCAAGCGCCAGTGTCTTTATCGATGGACATAATCTTGCCTTCCGTTCCTTCGAGAGGTCCAGAGATGATCTTAACATTATCGCCAACGTTATAACGATCATACATGGATTCATCGACAAGACCCATTCTCTTTAAGACAGGTTCGATTTCTTCACGAGAAATTGGAGTAGGCATCTTACCTCCACCGCTGGAACCGGTAATACCAGTAACCCCTGGGGTGTTACGAACGACAAACCAGGATTGGGTGGTCATAATCATTTCAACGAAGATATAGCCTGGATAAAGGTTTTTAACTTTCACCTTGCCATTTGGAAGGCCAGTTTCCTTATCAATGCATTTTTCTTCGTATTCAGCGACCAAGACACGGAAAATATAGTCTTCCATGTTCATGGTTTTGATACGGTTTTTTAAGTTTTCTGCTGTCTTTGCTTCGTGAGCAGAATAGGTATTAACAATATACCAATGTTTCTCGGCTAATTCTGTTGCCATATTTTATCCTCCAAAAGCTGCTTTCAGTTGTTCGATGATTTTGGCTGCGGCTAAATCTTCCAGGGAAAGAAAGATAGCGGCGAAAAGAGAGATCACAACAACAACGGCAATGGTTTTCCAAAGCACGTCACGTTTAGGCCAGCGAACGCGTTTACCTTCACGAACGACTTCTTTCGTGTATCTAATTGGGTTCATTACTTCTCCTTCCCATTATTTGCTCTCTTTATGCAAAGTGTATTTGCCACAATGAGGGCAAAATTTTTTAAGTTCCAAACGACGAGGATCGTCATTACGCTTAGTAACCTGATAGTTTCTCGAGAGACAATCGGAACAAACTAAGAATACTTTTTCTCTTGCCATACATTTAGAACCTCAAATTCTTAATGAAAGAATTCACTAAGAAAAAAGCGAAGATTGCTTCGCCCCTATAATATAAAGCCAAGGGGCGTATATCGCAAACGATTTCTTTAGAAATCTCAACTTCCAAACACAATCCCTTTTACGAGTTCTTCGTATTTATCGTAATCCCTGCTAGCTCTTTTAGGACTAATGGAAAGAATCTTGCCAATCTCGGTAAATTTACAACCGTCTATTTTTAGCCTTGCAACTTGGAGCACTTCTTCTTCAAGACCATCTTGCACCTTCCCAAAACGCAATGCTTCTTCTAGATAGGTGACATACATTTTTGGATCGATTTCCCCATTTGCGGGTATCACATCGTGTAAAGTCATTCCATCGCTCCCCATCTCTCGATCGAGAGAGAGGGTTTTGACGTTCTTAAAAAGGTGCAATTTCTCCGCCTCACGGATGAGGGCGTTTTTCAAACTCCTAACAAGATAGGCATGAAAGCTTCCTTCTCCAAGAGAATAGCTTTTTAAAGAAGAATTGAAAGCTAAGAAAAACGCATGATTCAAATCCCAAGCATCAAACATAGCAGCTAAAGCAGCAGAAGCTTGATTGCAAAGATTCTTTCGTCTATCGAAATAACGTTTTGTTAGAGTATAGAAAGCATCGGCATTTTGGCTCCGAGACATAAGTAAAAGATTCTCATCGGAGCAGGTTTCATAGTTCATAAAGCATCCTTATTTCTTAGAGCGAGATGCAACAACACCGGAAATAAGAATAGCAGAGGCCACAGAGGCGTTTAAAGAATTCACGTGTCCAGTCATTGGAATCTTAACGATGAAATCTGAGTTCTTCAAAACTAATTTAGAGATTCCAAAACCTTCACTTCCCACCACAAGAGCGATTGGAGAGTTGTAGTCCACATCGAGATAGCTTTGTGTTGCACTGCCGTCAGAGGAAACAACCCAATAGCCATTTTGCTTTAATTTCTCGATGGCTTGATTGAGATTGGCCACGACAGCAACCTTTACGTAATTGATAGCACCTGTTGAAACTTTAGCGACCGTACCATTAAGAGGGACTTCGCCACGTTTCTTCATGATGATGCCATCGACACTAAAAGCATCGCATGTGCGGATTATGGCTCCGAGGTTATGGGGATCTTCTATTCCATCGAGAATAACGATCAAAGGATACTTCTTTTCAGAAGGAATGCTTTGAAGGACTTCTTCTAAGGAATAGTTCCTTATAGCTTCGCTTAAGACGAGAAAACCCTGGTGGGAAGGATTTTTCGCCAAACCCGTCAATTCCTTTTCTTCTACGAATTTAACAGGTATTCCTTTTTTCCGAGCCATCGCCACAAGTTCATCTTTCTCAAGACGCTTTAAAGTAAATAGAGTTTTTGCATTATCGGCCTCGAGGGTCGCTCGGACGGCATTCTTACCGTAAACTTGTATATTCATTATATTTAACACCTTGTCACTTTTCAATATTAAGCTGTAACTTTTAATTCCAAAGGTTTCAAAGTAAAGCGCAATTCGTCTACAAAGGCGGTTACTGTTTCTTTGGAAGCAGAAACACAACGGAGAGTAATACGTATCGCAGAATTCTTTTGATGAGAAACAAGTTCCGTATACGTATCGCGAATAGAAATATTATAGCGAGCAGCAATCATGATGATTTCTTTTAAAGAGGGTTTGTCAGACGGCAAAATAATCATCACGCTTGGATTCTTGCCAGCAATCCACTTATCTACCTTATGAAGGACGATAAGAGCGATAAAAGCAAGAAGGAAGGCTAGGGTAGCAAGGATGAAATTGCCACTTCCGCAAGCAAGACCTATAGCCATAGAAACCCAAATGGTCGCTGCCGTAGTTAATCCTTTGACGTCTAAGCCGTTATTTAAAATAGCCCCAGCGCCTAAGAAACCAACGCCCGTAACAACCTGGGCCGCCAAACGAGAAGGATCTCTTGAACCAACCCAATTCCCAAAGCCATAAATGGAAACGATCATGATTAAGTCGGAACCAACGCTGACCAAAAGATGAGTTCTTAAGCCAGCATCGTGTCCTTTGTATTCTCTTTCAAAGCCAATTAGGCCTGAAAAAAGGGCTCCTAAACCTAAGGAAAGAATCATGAGAATCAAATTTCCCCACTCTGCAGGAATAGCTCCGTTAAAACCCGAGTTAAAGAATTCGACAATTGCCGTATCCCAGGTACTCCAAGATGGAACAGAAGTTGAGGAAGATAGAAACATGGACGCTCCTTTCTATTAGAAGAGGTTTTTGGATAATAAAGTTTGACGAATCTCGTCAGATTTAGCGAAATCTTTATTTTTCTTGGCTATATCATACTCTTCATAGAGTTTTTTGTCTTCTAAATTCAGGTGCGGAATATGTAGCGTAAGTCCAAGAACATCGCAATAAGAACGCACCTTTGCAAAGGAGTCACTTAAAGCCTCGTAGTTGATTTCTTTGACTCTCCAAAGACTGTTTAAGGTCTTTACTTCTTCATAGAGAACACTTAAAGCGTTTGGCGTATTTAAATCGTCACACAAAGCATCAAGGAATTTGGTTTCGTCAGATGGTTTTAAAGAGTCGATGTCGATGTCTTTTCTTTCAAGAAGAATAGCAACCTTTTTCATGGCTGTCTCAATTTGGCTGTATTTCGTTTGAGCTTCTTTAATCGTATCCGCACTAAAGGAAGCAGGCGCTCTATAATGCGAGGCCAATAACATCAAACGGAAAGGGATTCCCCCGTATTCTTTGACAACATCTTTCATCAAAATAACGTTCCCTAAGGACTTAGACATCTTTTCGTTATTGATGTTGATAAAGCCGTTATGCATCCAAAAATGAGCTAATTTATGACCATCATGGGCTTTTGCTTGAGCCATTTCGTTCTCGTGATGAGGGAATTTTAAATCGAATCCTCCACCATGGATATCAATGTATCCTTTTTGTTCAGGGAAAAGGGTATGAATCATCACGCAGCATTCTGTATGCCATCCTGGACGGCCTTTGCTCCATAAGGTGTCCCATTGAATTCCTTCATCGGTCTTTTTCCAAAGAGCAAAATCCACAGGATCTTTTTTCTTATCCCCTACCGCAATTCTCGCCCCATTTTCTAAATCTTCGATGGAGTTTCCAGAAAGCTCGCCATAATTTGGGATCTTTTTGACACTTAAATAGACATCGCCATCCGAAACGTAGGCGTATCCCGTTTTCACTAAATCCTCCACATAGGAAATAATTTGCGGCATATAAACGGTCGGCGTTGGGGTGTAATCTGGTTGGAGAGCACCCACTTCTTCAACCAAACGACGATATTCTTTAATGACGGATGTGGTTAATTCTTTTTCCGTGATTCCTAACTCTTTTGCACGTTTGATGATTTTATCGTCAACATCGGTGTAATTAGAAACAAAGGTGACTTGATAGCCTATATGCATCAAAAGACGACGCAATATGTCGAAGGTGATGACAGGTCTAAAATTGCCGATGTGAGGATCGTTATAAACCGTTGGACCGCAACAGTAGATGGAGACCTTATTGGGAACAAGCGGAGTGAAAGTCTCCATTTTCATTCCCAACGAATTGAACAACTTGACTTCTTTCATATAAAAGCCTCCTAAACTTCGTACCATTTTATTCCTAGCCTAATTATTGAGCAAGAAAAGAGGATTCTAGCGTCCTTTCTTGAGCAAATAGTTGAGATAAAGTAGCCCTGAACCAATCAAGACGATAGATAAAGAATAGAATGCGAAGCAGAAATTTGCCGTACGAATATTTATCAAAGCGTAAGAATAGCCAAAGGCCGAAACAACAAGCCCTGCCAAAGAGGCAAAGAAATTAATGACTGTGAGATAGAAAAAGATATTGGATTTATGGGAGGCTCTTATTTTCTCAAAAGAAAGCCAAAGAAGACCAACAAGGGCTTCTAAAATGCCAAAGGCCAAAGCAATATCAGCAAAAATGCCAATGTAGCTTAAGGAAACATTATCTCCTTGCATCAAAATGATGGAGAAAGGGAAAGAGTTAAGTAAAGCAGCTCCTAATCCCAAGTAACCAATGTAAGCTGCAAGAAGGTCATTTTCGTTTCCTTTTTCGGTTTTCCAAACATGCGTCCAAACCAAAACCCGATAAAGAAGATTCATTAACAAAAGAAGACTTAGCAAAACAGTCGGAAAAATACGGAAACGAGGATCCGCTCCGCTAGGTAGTTGTTTGAAATAGGTAAGAATAGCAAAGCCGAAATAGAAAAGCTCTGCTCCAGCGATGCAAGTCGACAAAAGATGATAAACCAAATCATCTTTTTTATAAAAACATTCCAATGCAATATCTAAAAACAGTAAAAGAACGGCAATTCCAAAGAAGCCACCGGCTTGAAGATATTCAAATCGATTCGCATATTTGTTATCAAGATAAGCGAAAGAATATCCTAAAGAAAGGAGCCCTAAAAAGATGGAAGGCAATAGCCTCAACGACAAAAGATGTTTCTTTGGAAAAACTTCATTTTCCATAACTGTCTTCTAACTCCTTTGGAGAATGGAAAAGAAAATCGGTTTTTTCTAAAAGTTCAGGTGTATAGAAGCCGTATCCCCAGAGGCATAGTGCAATCTTTAATCCTGCATTTATACCTGTTTGAACATCCGTTTTAGAATCTCCGACAAAAAGAGTTTCTTCTTTATTAAGATGATATTTCTCTAATAAGTAATTCGGAATTCTTGGGTCTGGTTTAACAGGTAAGCCTTCAATTTGACCACACACTTCTTCGAAAAAGGATGGTCCGTACATTTTTTCTACGATACGTTTGGCAAAGGAATCCGGCTTATTGGTGCAAACGAACAATCTTGCGCCCTTTTGTTTCATCTTTTCTAGGCTTTCTTTGAGCAAAGGAAAAAGAAAGGTATGGTCTTCTTGTTCTGAATGATATAAAGGGAGATATTCTTTCTTTAATTCAAGAAATCTTTCGGGAGAGTCTTTCTCCTTCAATGCACGATGAACGAGAGTATCCGCGCCTTCTCCAATTAAATGTTTTGTTCCTTCTTTATCGAAAGAGTAATCGTATCCAGCATTTTTTAAGGCAAGATTGATTGCTAAGCGGATACCTTCAATGGTATCAAGCAATGTTCCATCTAAATCAAAAATATAGTTTTTCATAGTTTTCCCCTATAAGGATAAGACAAAAAGAAAAAGAGACCAAGATAACTTGATCTCTTTGTTTAGACTTCTACTTAGTCAACCCAGGTCACCATTTCGACTTCGGCATTGTCACCCTTACGAGCGCCAAGCTTATAGACTCTGGTGTAACCGCCTTTGCGGTCTTTGAATTTAGGGCCAATTTCGTTGAAGAGTTTGGTTAAGCTATCGACACCTTTTTCGTCTTTGATGCCTTTGCGAAGGACTTTCTCACATTCTCTACGAGCAGAGAGATCGCCTGCTTTCGCATAGGTAACCATTTTGTCGGCAAGCGAAACGAGTTCTGGAGTAACGCCAGAGGTCACGTTAACGTGGCCACAAACGATTAATTCAGAGACAACATTACGAAGCATCGAATAGTTTTTTGAAGCGGTATAAGCGGCTTTGAAACGGACACCGGTCTTACCGTGGACATTTTTTCTTCCTTGTGCTGGCATAATTATTCTCCTACATAGTCACGGAAGTGTAAGCCCATTTGGGCAAGCTTCTCTTTGACTTCTTTAAGCGACTTCTTACCAAGATTACGAACTTTCATCATCTCATCTTCGCTCTTTTGAGTGAGTTCTAAGACGGTAGAAATGCCCGCTCTCTTAAGGCAGTTATTGCTACGGACGCTAAGATCGAGTTCTTCGATAAGCATTCCTTGGTATTTGTTCTCTTCTGGTTTAACTTCTTCTTTTTCAAGTTTGAAGGTTTTGACTTTTTCGTCAAGCTCCGCAAACTTTTGGAAGTGAACCACTAAGAGTTGGGCTGCCATAGCGACAGCTTCATGAGGTCTAACAGAACCATTGGTCGTGACTTCGAGAGTTAATTTGTCGAAGTGAGAGTCGTGTTCAACACGAGTTGGCTCGACGCTGTAAGCGACTTTCACGACTGGTGAATAGTTCGAATCGGTGGCAATGTAGCCTAATTGGTTGACATTGCGTTCCACTTTGTTGGCATCAGCGGTGTAATAGCCTCTTCCTTTGCCAGCGAAGATTCTCATCTTGATGTGCCCTTCTTTTTCAACGTGAGCGATCTCAAGATCTTTGTTCACGATTTCAACGAGGGATGGGCAAACGATATCTCCAGCGGTTAAGACGCCAGGGCCTTGGAAATCAACATCCAATTCCTTGGTTTCTTTTGGATTGTCGGTATCGATTTTTAAGATTAAATCTTTGAGGTTAAGGATGATGGCGGTAACGTCCTCTTCCACTCCTGGAAGGGAAGAGAACTCATGGCGGACACCATCGATTTGCACAGCATAGACGCTAGCGCCAGGAAGGGCGCTCATCAAGACTCTACGGAGTGCGTTCCCAAGAGTGATTCCGAATCCTCTCTCGAGAGGTTTGATCGCGAAACGGGCATAATGTTCTTTTTCGTCATCAACTTCGACATTGAAATCGAATGGAATGAACGGCTTTGGAAGAACAAGCTCTTCGTTTGTTTGATCGATATTGTTATTAGCCATTAATAATTTCCTCCTATATTTCCCTATTAGCCGAGAATGCTACAAACTAGCCACGTGGTCTCTTTGGTGGACGGCAGCCGTTGTGTGGAATTGGAGTCGTATCAGAAATGGAGATAACTTGTAAGCCAACATTAGCGAGGGCTCTGACAGCACTTTCTCTGCCTGGGCCTGGGCCTTTGACTTCGACATTGACTTGTCTTAAGCCTTGGTCGAATGCGGACTTGCCAGCTGCTTCAGCTGCTAATTGAGCAGCAAATGGAGTAGCTTTCTTAGCGCCTTTATAGCCTAATGCGCCAGCGCTAGACCATGCGATGACATTACCTTGAAGATCGGTGATGTTAACGATGGTGTTATTGAAAGAGGCATGAACGTGGACGGTGCCAACGGTGAAATTTCTCTTAACTTTCTTCTTACGGGCAGAAGTTTTAACGGTTTTCTTTGCAGTTGCAGCCATTTTATTTCTCCTCCTTCATTATTTCGTTGCCACTTTCTTATTGGCAATGGTCTTTCTCTTACCTTTACGGGTACGAGCATTGGTCTTTGTGCGTTGTCCGCGGACAGGAAGACCTCTCTTATGACGAATGCCACGATAGCAGCCAATTTCGGTAAGACGCTTAATATTCATAGCGACTTCACGACGGAGATCGCCTTCGGTCTTATATTTGGCGACTTCTCCTCTTAAAGCGACGAGTTGGTCATCGGTTAAGTTCTTAACACGGATGTCTTCGCTCACGCCTGCATCTTTGCAGATTTTCTTCGCGGTTGTGTCTCCGATTCCATAAATGTAGGTAAGAGAGATAACAACGCGTTTTTCACTTGGGATATCAACCCCATCAATACGTGCCATATTTTGTGTAACTCCTTAAATTAACCTTGTCTCTGCTTGTGCTTTGGGTTAGAGCAAATGCACATAACCACGCCATGGCGGCGAATAATTTTGCACTTATCGCAGATCGGTTTGACGGATGGTCTGACTTTCATAGTAATTAAACTCCTTTTTGGGGAACTGTTGCCCCACGTCAATTTTTGAAACGGAATGTGATGCGCCCACGTGTTAAATCGTAAGGAGAGAATTGGACGGTGACTCTATCACCCGGAAGGATTCGAATGTAGTTCATGCGAATTTTTCCAGAAACGCAGGCCTGAACGACCGCCCCATTTTGTAGTTGGACTTTGAAGTTCGCGTTAGGAAGGCATTCTAAGACCTTCGCTTCGACTTCAATGCAATCTTCTTTGCTCAATGGATTTTTCCTCCTTGCTCTAAAGTTAAGACCTCAAAACCGTCTTTGGTAACGAGGATGGTGTTCTCATAATGGGCACTGGGTTTCCCGTCTTTAGAAACGGTAGTCCAGCCATCCTTCATGGTTCTAAGCTTATTAGAACCTTCAAGAACCATTGGTTCAATCGCTAAGGTCATTCCTTCGCGAAGAATTGGCCCTGTCCCTGCTTCGCCATAATCAGGGATATAAGGATCTTCATGCATCTCCCTACCGATACCATGACCCGTGAATTCAAGTGGAACAGAATATCCGTTGGATTCTGCCGTAACTTGGATTTCGTGTGAGATATCGCCTAAATGGGCGCCTTCTTTAACTTTCTTTACCGCATTCCAGAAACATTCTTCTGTCACTTTGATAAGACGAAGTTTGCTTTCTGGGCAGATGCCGACGGCATAGGTTCGGCAAGCATCTCCGTTATATCCGTTTAAGAGAGATACAACGTCGAGGGAAATAATGTCTCCATCCCGAAGAACACGTTTCGGGGAAGGAATGCCATGCACAAGGACTTCGTTTACGCTTGCACATATTGCGCCTGGGAATCCACAATAACCTTTTTCGGCACTCACACCGCCACCTTCAAGAATGACTTTTTCAGCCATATCCGCTAGGTATTGGGTAGTAACGCCAGGTTTGACGAGAGGTCCAACCACTTCGAAGACCTTTGCCGTTAAGGCTCCAGCCTTTCTCATGAGTTCAATCTCTCTTGGGGATTTGATGATGATCATTTATTTTAATCCCCCTAAGAAGTCCTTGATGGATTTCTTGGTGGATTCGAGTCCGGACGAAGAATCGAACTCGTGGAGTAAGCCCTTCTTCTCATAGAAATCAAGAAGAGGAGCGGTGCTCTTATAGTAATTAGCGAGGCGAATCTTGAAAGATTCCTCGTTATCGTCTTTCCTTTGCACAAGTTGGCTTCCGCAAAGATCGCAGATGCCTTCTTTCTTTGGCTTAAGGCTGACGATGTTATAGCTAGCGCCACAATTTGGGCAAACGCGTCTTGTGACAATACGGCCAATTAAGAGGTCGTCTGGACAAGCGATATTCAAGACAAGATTTGGAGCACGTCCAATCTCTTCTCCCATTTTGTCAAATGCTTCAGCTTGAGCGATTGTACGTGGGAAGCCATCAAGAAGATAGCCGTTCGCACAATCAGGTTTAGATAAACGCTCTTTCACGAGGGCGCAGGTGAGTTCATCACTCACAAGGTCCCCGCGATTCACGATGTCTTTAATTTTGTTACCAAGTTCGCTACCAGAACTCATGGCTTCACGAAACATATCTCCTGTGGAAATATGAGGGATATTGTAATCCTTCGCTATCCATGTTGCATGTGTTCCTTTGCCCGCACCTGGCGGACCCATGAGAATGATATTAAGCATAACTATGCCTCCTTAACTTGGTCGTACGATTTTCCTGCAATTAAGCCCTCAATCTGGCTGTTCAATTCGATAGCAACACCAACGATGATGATGAGTCCAGTGCCTCCGATTGCCAAGGAAGAATCATTTCCGAAGGCGTTCGCCCAAACAAGGACGACAGGGAGAGCAGCGATGATAGCAAGTGACATAGCACCGATGAAGGTGACACGATTAAGCACTTTGCCAACATATCTTTCCGTTTCTTTACCAGGACGAATGCCTGGGATATAAGAACCTGATTTTTGGAAGTTATCCGCAAGTTTCTCAGGATCGATTTGCATCTCCGCATAGAAGAATGTGAAGGCAATAATCAAAGCGAGATAGATGAATAATCCCCAGTTCATATTCCACGTCGTACCATCGAAATTTGTCATGGTCATGGTGGAGTTGTAATTGAAGATCTTTAGCCATTGGGCATTAGAAGCATCGCTTGAAATGAAGGAAGCGATGATACTTGGAGCCGTAAGGATAGAGGAAGCGAAGATAACCGGGATGACGCCAGCCGAATTAATTTTAATCGGCAAGAAGGAAGCACGGGCCATAGAAGGCGAGGAACCACCTTTTCCAGCATGTTGAACTGGAATACGTCTTTGGGAGAGCTCTGTGAAGACAACGAAGGCACAAATTGCTAACATTGCCAAGATATAGAGCGCAAATTGGAAGGCACCTTTGATCATTTGGGTTGAGCCATAGTCAACGTTGCCAGTGATCCATTTGCTCCACGCTGTAGATATTTGAGTTGGAAGGCTTCTAACACATCCAGCGAAGATGATGACGGAAATACCGTTTCCGAGGCCTTTCTCCGTGATTTGGTCACCAAGCCACATAGTAAGCATTGCGCCTGCTAAGAGAATGGTAACGATATAGGCGTACGTCCAGAAATTATCAGCAAGTGTCAAGGAGATATATCCTTGGTTAATCATGGTACGAATCATACCATAACCTTGGACAGCCCCAAGAAGAAGCGTCAAATAACGGGTCGCCATTTCCATCTTCTTTCTTCCGTACTCGCCTTGCTTAGAAAGTTCGGTGAGTGCAGGAAGAACGTCTTTCGACAGAAGTTGGATAATAATCTGAGCTGTAATATAAGGTGAAACGCCAAGGGCGAAGACGGAGAAGTTCGCAAGAGCTCCACCGCCTAACAAATCCATGAGAGCGAAACTGTTTCCGCTATTCATGATGTTGCTAAGTTCGTCCGAGACCTTAACCCCCGGAACAGTAATAACCGCCCCAATCCGGAGGACAAAGAGAATCATAATCGTAAAGAAAATACGATTCACTATATCTTTGTTTTTAAAGATTGAGACGAATTTTTTCATTACTTAATTTCCTCAGCTACGCCGCCTGCAGCTTCGATTGTTTTTTTAGCACTCGAAGAGAAAGCGTTGGCTTTCACGGTAAGCTTCTTTGATAGTTTACCACTACCAAGGATTTTAATTCCATTGATATCGTCTTTAATGAGGCCTTTTTCTAATAAGACCTTTGCATCGATGACGCTATTTTCTTCAAAAGATTCGAGAAGACCGACGTTCACAATGGCTTTTTCGACTCTGGCAAGATTCTTGAATCCGTATTTTGGAAGACGTCTTGCAAGAGGCATCTGTCCACCTTCGAATCCACGTTTCTTGGTATGAGCGTGAGCACCTTGACCTTTTTGACCCTTACCAGCAGTTTTGCCGTTTCCAGATCCAAGGCCTTGGCCCTTACGGAAGTGTTTCTTTTTAGAACCTTCGGTAACTACGAGAGTATGTAAATTCTCTGCCATAATTACTTATCTCCTTTCGCTCCTTTTGGAGCAGCATGGGAAGCTTTGATTTCTTCTGGGGTCTTTAAACCACGGAGAACCATAACTTTGTCATATTCTTTGAGTTGTTGCAAAGCAGCATCGGTAGCACGGATGACGTTGATGGAGGTACGGGAACCATAGACTTTGGAGACAATGTTCTTAATACCTGCGAGTTCGAGGATTGCACGAACTGCGCCACCAGCAACGATACCAGTGCCAGCTGGAGCTGGTTTTAAGACAACTTTGGTAGCCGTGTGGGAACCAGAAACTTCGTGAGCAATGGTTCCTTTTTGGATCTTCACGAAATGAAGATCTTTCTTAGCGGCAGTAAGAGCCTTTTTCATGGCATCCGGTACTTCACCGGATTTACGCATAGCATAGCCATAATGTCCTTTGTTATCGCCAACAACGACGAGAGCATCGAAACGCATGGTTTTGCCACCTTGTTCAACACGGGTAACACGGTTGATGGTGACGACTCTGTCTTGGAAGTCATCTTCCACACGACGGAATCCGCCACGTCCACCACGTCTTTCACCTGGTTTGCCACGATGGTTGCCGAATTTACGGCTTCCTGGGCGTTCAGAACCACGGGATCCACGAGGTTCATATTGTGGATTGCCGGTTGGGTTCTTTTGGGTCGCTGGCTTTTCTTCAGTAGCAGCATTAACAGTAGTTTTATTTTCTTCCATATGAAACTCCTTAGAAGACTAAGCCTCCTTCTCTAGCGGCCTCCGCAAGAGCTTGGACGCGGCCATGATATTGGTAACCACCACGGTCGAAAACGACTTTGGTGATACCAGCGGCAAGAGCTTTTTTAGCAATTTCAGCGCCAACTTGAGCAGCAGCCTCACAGTTAGAACCATGAGCAAGCTTTAATTGGACGGAGCCAGCGCTAACAAGCGTTGTTCCCTTCACATCATCGATGATTTGAGCTTCGATGTGTTTATTGGAACGGAAAACGACTAAACGTGGGCACTCGGCGGTACCGGAGATCTTTTCACGAACACGAAGATGACGACGTTCGCGAACAACTGATCTAGATTCTTTTTTGATCATATTCTAATAACCTCCTTATTTCTTAGCGCCGGCAGCAGCACGCTTACCAACTTTCTTAATAAGATGTTGACCTTTGTAGTGAACACCCTTTTGTCCATAGACGTCTGGTCTATGTTTGTCATAGATGAGAGCGGCAGTTTGGCCAACTTCTTGCTTATTGCATCCTTCGACAACAACATGTGTTTCATCAGGGCAAGTGATTTTGGTGTATTTGCCAACAGGTTCAACAGTGACGGTGTGGCTGTAGCCTAAGAACATTGTAACGGCGCCATTTTTGATGGAGGCACGATAACCTGTGCCGTTGATTTCTAACTCTTTCTTCCAACCTTCATGGACACCTTTGACGGCAGCATGTAATAAAGCTGCTGTGGTTCCGTGATTCGCGCTACCTTGCTTTGTATGAGCAGCAAGAGGTACAACGTGAAGATGACCGTCTTTTTCCTCGACGCTGACGTCAGAAGGAATTCTGACGCTTACTTCGCCTTTAGGACCTTTAACGGTGATGACGCTATCTACGGTTTCGTAGCTAACGCCTTCTGGAAGAGCGATGGGTTTAAATCCAATACGTGACATAAATGTGTTTCTCTTCTTTCTGTAATTCTAGATTACCAAACGTAGCAGAGGACTTCTCCGCCAACGCCATTCTTTCTTGCTTCCTTATCGGTTAAAACGCCTTTGGAAGTAGAAACGATGGCAATACCAAGGCCTTTTAAGACGCTTGGGATCTTATCAGCTTCGACTGTGACACGAAGTCCAGGTTTGCTGATTCTCTTTAATCCGGTGATGACTCTTTCGCCATTGGCACCGTATTTAAGAGTGATGTGAAGGGTTTTGCTTGCTTTTTCACCTTCAGCGACGAAGCCAGCAATGAAGCCTTCGTCAAGAAGGATCTTTGCGATTTCGCCTTTCATTTTGCTATAAGGCATGGAAACACTTTCGTAGCGAAGAGCATTAGCGTTTCTGATGCGTGTGAGCATGTCTGCAATTGGGTCTGCGTTCATGTTAGTGTTCTCCTTTCCTTACCAAGATGCTTTCTTCATGCCTGGGATCTCGCCTTTGTAGGCCATTTCTCTAAGGCAGATACGGCAGAGTCCGAATTTACGGATGACGCCGTGTGGACGACCACAACGTTGGCAACGGGTGTATTCACGGGTTGAGAACTTTTGTGGGCGGTTGCACTTATTGATTAAACTTTTCTTTGCCATGTGCTTACCTCGTTATTTCTTAAATGGCATTCCCATTTCACGAAGAAGCGCGAATGCTTCTTTGTCGGTATTTGCCGTTGTGACGATAACGACGTCCATACCACGAATCTTGGACACCTTATCGTAATCGATTTCAGGGAAGATTAATTGTTCCTTGACACCGAGGGTGTAGTTACCATGGCCATCGAAAGCGTTCTTGGAAACGCCGCGGAAGTCACGGACGCGTGGGAGAGAGATGGAAACTAACTTATCATAGAATTCATACATTCTGGTTCCACGGAGGGTAACTTTGCAGCCGATTGCCTGTCCTTGACGAACTTTGAAGGTTGCGATGGACTTCTTGGCTTTCGTGACGACTGGATGTTGTCCAGTGATGGTTGCAAGCTCAGCGACAGCATCATCGAGGGCTTTGCTATTTGTGGTAGCATCGCCAACACCGATGTTGATGACTATTTTCTCGAATTTAGGAGCTTGCATTGGGGTGGTATAACCAAACTCTTTGATGAGAGCTGGAACCACTTCGTTATTGTATTTCGTGACTAAACGATTGACGTATTTCACTTCGGAAGCTTTTTTAGGGGAAGCTTTCTTAACAGTTTTCTTTTCTTCAGCCATTGTTCATTCCTCCCTTATTTCTTCTCTAAGCTTTCGCCTTTCGCATTGACGCGAATCTTTTTGCCATCCACGACTTTATGATGGACACGGGTGGCTTTTTTGGTTTTTGGATCAATCAAGGCAACTTTGGAAGCATCGAATGGCACATAGATGTCAAGGATGGATCCTTCTGGAGTTGCTTGAGTTGGTTTCTTGTGTTTCTTGTGGACGTTGACGCCTTCGACAACGACTTTGTTGAGCTTAGGATTAACCTTTTGGACAACACCGACTTTGCCTTTATCATCGCCCGAGAGAACGATAACTTTATCACCAGTTTTGATGTTCATGTTGTTTTCTCCTTATAAGACTTCTGGGGCTAAAGAGATAATCTTCATATAGCCTTTATCACGAAGCTCACGAGCAACAGGTCCGAAGACACGTGTTCCAAGTGGGTTTCCGTCATTATCAATGAGAACGACAGCATTATCATCGAAGGAGATGGAAGAACCATCTTTACGGATGACAGCGCGTTTGACTCTCACGATGACACCTTTGACGACTTGACCTTTTTTGATCTTGCCGTTTGGAGTAACGTCTTTGACAGCGCAGAGGACGATATCTCCAAGGGAGCTCATTTTGCGGTGGGATCCGCCATATTGACGGAAGACACGGACAGCACGAGCGCCGGAGTTATCAGCGACTACAAGATTAGTTTCATTGTGGATCATGCTTACTTCTCCTCTTCTGCTTTCACGCCTTCGTTAACGATGACGTCAGAGCCTTCGCTCTTTTCGAGATCTGCTTCAACGGCGCTAGCGTTTTCACCAGCTCTAGCCTTCTTATCGATGGAAACCAAGATGAATTTCTTGGTCTTGGAGATAGGACGGCAAGACATGATGGTTACAACGTCGCCAACTTTAGCTTCGTTCTTTTCATCATGAGCGTGGTATTTTTTCGAATAACCGACTCTCTTTTGATAAAGGGGATCGTTTTGCTTTGTTGAAACCGTGACAGTGATGGTTTTATCCATTTTGATCGAAGTAACAACACCTTGGAATTTGTTTCTAATATTTCTTTCCATAATCTCGGTCTCCTTTCATTATTTGCTTGCTGGAACCGCAATTTGGAGTTCACGCTCACGTTTGACGGTTTCGGCTTTAGCAATGTCCTTACGGACGAAGTGTAAGTCGTCTGGATGTTCTAATTGTCCGACGGCCGCTTGACGACGGAGCTCAAATTGATGTTGTTTGAGTTCAGCGATCTTTTCATCAAGCTCTTTTGGGGACAAGGCCCTTAATTCTTTAATGGTCATTATTTATTTCCCCCTTCAGTTGCAGCTGGTGCGGCAGTTGTTGTTGCATCAGCAGCAGTTTCATTACCAGTGTCAGAGACTGTTTCGGTTTGAATTTGATCTTCCGCTTCAATCTCTTCCAAGGTAGATTCGTGTGTAGCTTCCATCTTAAGGAGTTCCGCTTCGGAGAGAGATTTGGTTCTCTTCACGATTTTGGTCTTAAGAGGGAGTTTGAAGCCGGCTTGGTGAAGGGCGTTGATCATGATTTCAGGATTGATACCACCAATCTCGAAGATGACTTTGCCTTTCTTAACGACGGCTGCCCAGCTTTCTGGGGAACCTTTACCGGAACCCATACGGACTTCGGCTGGTTTCTTAGTTCTTGCTAAATGAGGGAAGACACGGATCCAAACCTTACCAGCTCTATCGGTGTATCTTGCGAGAACGATACGAGCAGATTCGATTTGGTGGTTATCAAGGTATCCACCTTCGGTAGCGACAAGTCCATATTCTCCGAATTCGACGGCATTGCCTTTAGAAGCATTGCCTTCGTAAGAGAGTCTATGTGGACGACGATATTTAACGCGCTTTGGTTGCAGCATTGTCATGTCCTCCTTCTTTCTTTTCTTCGGTTTCTACGGTTGCGGCCTTGTTGGCGGAACGGCAGATCCAAACTTTGACGCCGATATCGCCATAGGCGGTATTAGCAGTAACGGAAGCGAAATCGATGTCAGCACGAAGGGTTTCGAGTGGTACGACACCAACTTTATATCCTTCACGACGGGCGATTTCAGCACCGGCAAGACGGCCTTGGCATTGGGTTCTGCAACCGATTGCACCAGCCTTCTTCATTCTTTGAATCGCTTTCTTCTGTGTGGAACGGAAGGATTGACGATTCTCAATTTCAGAAGCAATCCACTTAGCAATTAAGGTGGCATCTAAATCAGGATTTTTCACTTCAACAAGGTTGAGAGTGGCGTTTCCAGATTTGACGACTTTCTTTAAGCCATTGCGGATAGCAGTGATCTTGGTATTGTCTTGTCCAAGAACAACGCCTGGACGAGCGACGAAGGCGCTCACGATAACTTTGGCACCTTGGTCATTTTTGCTACGAGCGATATCGATGTGGCTCACAACCGCTTCTTTAAGAAGAGGTTCTAAGTAATTACGAATGGCGATGTCTTCGCCTAAGAATGTCGCGTAGTCTTTTTTGGAAGCAAACCAATTGGCTTCCCAGCCACGGTTAATTCCGACACGGAGACCGTTAGCGTTAACTTTTTGACCCATTAGTTTACTCTCCTTAGATTCTTTCTTTCACAATGCAACGGATGTTGGAAGTTCTCTTAACCAATCCGGAAGAGGATCCTTTGCCACGTGGCATGAATCTCTTCATCTTGATGCCATCGGAAGCTTGGATTTCAGCAACATAGAGTTTGTTTTTATCCATTCCGAAGTTGTTGGTAGCGTTTGCTGCAGCAGATTTGACAATCTTGGCAACAGGGGCGCTAGCAGAACGGTTGACATTCTTGAGGATTGCTAAGGCTTCTTCGACATCTTTTCCACGGACAAGATCGAGCACTAAGCGGACCTTACGTGGGGTGACGCGAACGTCTTTTGCAATTGCGAGAGCTTCTGTGACAGCAGGTTTTTCTTCTTTCACAGGTTCGGCTTTCACAGGCTCGGATTTGACAGCCTTTTTAGCCTTTTTCTCAGTCTTTTCGACTTTGACTTCTTCAGTTTTCACTTCTTCAGCCTTAACTTCAGCCTTTTTGGCTTTGGTTTCCTTTTTGGCTTTTGGAGCTGCAGCTTTTTTCGCTGGAGCTTTCTTTACGGTTTTCTTTTCTTCTGCCATAATCTACTCCTTATTTCTTAGCTGCGGCGGCTTGATCGCCGAGGTTATTCCCATGGTGGCCGCTGAAATTACGGGTTGGGGCGAATTCACCGAGTTTGTGTCCAACCATATCTTCGGTGACATAAACGGTGATGTGTTCTTTACCATTGTAAACAGCAAATGTTTGTTCAACGAATGCTGGATAGATGGTAGAACGGCGAGACCAAGTTTTGATGACCTCTTTTTTGCCGGATTTCTTGATGGCTTCAACCTTTTTAAGAAGGTATTCGTCAACAAATGGTCCTTTTTTAGCTGAACGGGACATAATTTGATCTCCTTTCCTTACTTACCATTTCTACGTCTTACGATGAGACGGGTAGAATTCTTCTTGACGCGACGGGTCTTAACACCCATTGCTTTCTTACCCCAAGGGGTACGTGGTGCATCACGGCCAACAGGGCACTTACCTTCACCACCACCATGAGGGTGATCAACTGGGTTCATAGCAGAACCACGAACGGTTGGGCGAATGCCTTGGTAGCGGGTTTTACCAGCTTTACCTTTGTTAACAAGGTTGTAATCTTCATTACCGACGATGCCAATGGTGGCACGGCAGTTTCCTAAGACCTTACGAACTTCGCCAGAGGCCAAACGGAGGATGATGTATTTGCCATCAGTTCCGAGGACCTGAGCGCTTGTTCCAGCAGCACGGCAGAGTTGTCCGCCTTTGCCAGGCATTAATTCGACGTTATGGACGAAGGTACCTTCTGGAATGTTTTTGAGTTCAAGGTTGTTACCGGTTTTGATATCGGTGGTAGAACCAGAGACGACAACAGCGCCAACATTGAGATCCTTTGGACGGATGATGTAACGCTTTTCGCCATCAGCATAGGCAAGGAGAGCGATGAATGCGGTTCTGTTTGGATCGTATTCAATAGCCTTGACGGTTGCTGGGATTCCATCTTTGTTACGACGGAAATCGATGATTCTGTAACGGTTTTTGTTTCCTCCGCCACGATGACGGCAGGTGATGACTCCTTGATTGTTACGGCCACCTGAATGTTTCTTAGGGGCAAGTAATGATTTTTCAGGAGTTGTTTTTGTGATGTCTGCATACGAGAGGGAGAGCATTTCACGTCTCGATTTCGTATATGGCCTATATGATTTGATTGCCATTTTTCTTTTCTCCTATAGTGGATGCTTTATAAATCTTCTATATATAAGGATATATAAGACTTAATGGTGTTTCCTTACTCTTTGAAGAGGTCAATTGCTTCACCTTCATGAATGGTGAGAATGGCCTTCTTATAGCCAGAAATGGTTCCTTGATAACGGCCACCTCTAGTGGTGCTCTTTGCAAGGACGTTGACGACTTTGACATCATCGACGGTCACTTGGTATAAGCGTTGGAAGCTTTCTTTGATCTCGACCTTGTTGGCGCTAGAGGCAACACGGACGGTGATCTTGTTCTCGTTTTGAAGGAGAGCCATGCTCTTCTCGGTGATGACTGGTTCGAGAATGACCTCATAGTCATGATGCGTTGGGGCTTTGAAGGTTTTCTTTGCTTCAGCCACGACGGTTTCTTTCTTTTCGCTTGCCATTACTTAAGTCCTCCTTCGAGGGTTTCGATGTCAGCTTTGCCAATGACAATGACGTTGGCATTGAGAACATCGTAAACACTGATGTTATTGACGGCACGGAGCTCTAAACGGTCAATGTTTTGAGCACTCTTGATGACATTCTCATCTTGGGAGACGAGAAGGATCTTGCCAGAAGCTTTCACATTCGCTAAGTCAGCTTTGATAGCTTTTGTAGAGATTTTCTCAGCTTTGAGGCTATCAACGACAATGATGCCGCCATTAACCTTTTGAGAGAGAACAGTCTTTAACGCGAGTGCGTGAGCTTTCTTGTTTTGGGAAATCTTATAATTTTGATTTCCATCAGGTCCGAAGACCTTTCCGCCGCCAACCCAGATTGGGGAACGGCTAGAACCTGCACGAGCACGGCCGGTTCCTTTTTGTCTCCAAGGCTTCTTGCCGCCGCCACTTACTTCGTGACGTTTTTTGGTTTTGGCAGTTGCTTGGCGATAATTGGCTTCTTCTGCAACAGCGGCATCATGAACGACTTGTTCATTTTTCTCAGTGATACCGAAGACTTCGTTAGCAAGTTCGATTTCACCGACTTTTTCGCCGGCAAGAGAAACGACTGGGAGAGTAATTGCTTTATTTGCCATAATCCTTATTCTCCTTTCTTAGAGCGATCCACTAATTCTTTGACTTCTGGTTTTTTGAATTGGGTTAAGATCGCGCTTCTGATCATAACGATCGATTTCTTTGGTCCAGGAACTCCACCTTTGACAAGGATGTAACCTTTTTCAGCATTGCTAGCAACAACAGTGATGTTCTCAATGGTTGCTTGATGTGGGCCCCAATGTCCAGACATTGTCTTGCCTGGGATAACACGGTTATTATCACGGCCGTTATTGGCAAGAGAACCAATTTGTCTATGATAGCCAGAACCATGTCCTTTTGGACCGATGTGGTTGTGATATCTCTTGATAGTGCCGGTGTAACCATGTCCTTTGGTTGTACCGATGACATCAACCACTTCACCAGCTTGGAATAAATCAGCGGTGATTGTTTCGCCAACGTTCTTGGAATAGATTTCGTCGCCCTTTAATTCAAATAAATGAGCATGGGCTTCAACGTTAGCTTTTTTATAAATGCCAAGTTCGCATTTATTGAGATGACGTTCAGCAGTTGGTTCATAACCGACTTGTAATGCTTCATATCCGTCTTTCTCATTCGTCTTTTTCGCGACGACGACGTTTGGAAGAACCTCGATGACAGTGACAGGATACATTGTTCCGTCAGTGGCGAAGACTTCGGTCATTCCAATTTTTCTTCCGATAATGGATTTCATGAATGTTTACCTCCTTACTTCGCAGTGACATCGATATCGACACCATTTGGTAAGTCAAGCTTACGGATGGCTTCGACGGTTTCTTTTGTAGGATTGACGATATCAATCAATCTCTTGTGGGTACGGATCTCGAATTGTTCGCGGCTATCCTTGTATTTGAAGGTAGCTCTTAAGATCGTGTACACCTGCTTCTCTGTTGGGAGAGGCACTGGGCCAATAACTTTGGCGCCGGTCTTGTTTGCGACTTCAACGATCTTTTCGGCAGCAACGTCGATGATCTTGTGGTCGTAAGCCTGCAATCTGATGCGCAGGACTTGTTGTTTCGCCATGATTTTTCCTCCTTATTTCGTCAGGCTTGCTAGCTATGCTCGGCACGAGTTCCCTGACTAAGCCGATACTTGACAACGTCTATCGGTGTGTCAGCAACATCGCACTTCCACGCTTGCGCCAGCGTTTGAAATTATCCCCCTACGTGCGTGTGTAGTCAACAACATTTTGAACTTAAAATGTAGGTGCTATCTTGCCTTTTGCACAAAAAGCCCTATTTATCGAAGCTTTTTCAAAAGAAGGTCATTTTATTCTTAAAAAATTTGTGCACCGTGCACAATTTTTAATGAAATCTATCTTGAGAATAATCCTCTTTTTAAGATGAAAAACGATTATTTTTAAGGCCTAAAACCATATACTAAAAACTATATTTATTTATATATAGGAAAAAGACGCTCTCCTACTCAAATAATGTCTTATGGAAGGTCTCTATTACTCACTTAGAGGGGTAAAAGTGTTCTCAGAGAAACCGTCTACATTTATTTACGGAAAGAATACTCGCATCCGCAATAATTTTGACAATAAAGACCAATTTGGTCTCTTAAAGCAATACCTTGGTCAATTCCACCATTCTTTTTAAAATCAGAAAATAGATATTTGGTATGGTAATGAGTAGAGAGCTCTTCCCCGATACGATTCATGATTTCGGATGATTTCTGACGAGAGATAGTCATTACCGTAGTAATATAATCAAAATGATGGGCATCTGCATAACGAAAGGATTCTTCCATTCTTTTACGGTAACAAAGATGACAACGATACCCTCCTTCAGGAAGAGATGAAAGAGAACGGAGATCTTTCATATATTCTTCGTGGTTATAAGGACTAACGATGAGCTTTACATCATATTCCCAGGTATCTTTTAGATATTGAATTAGTTTCTTTACTTCACCTAAACGTTTATCGAACTCCTCTTCAGGATAGATATTGGAATTGGTGTAATAGATGGTTACATCAAAATGTTTGCATAAGAAAAGCAAAGGAAAACAAGCACATGGACCACAGCAATCGTGTAATAGGAGGGTCGGTTTCTTATCTCCGTTTATCTTTTTGATTTCTTCAAGGCTTTCAAGGTAGTAATTATGCTGAACTAAATGGGATTTCATCTAAGAAATTATACTAGCGAAAAGTAATATCTTGGAAAGCAAATACGCAATAACGGTCGTCACCTTTGATAAATGGAGACAAGAAAAAGCAAGCGCCCTCTAGGGTTTTATCCTGAGCATAGTCAAATAAAGTGCTCTCTACTCGAAAGGCATAGGTAAGATCCCCTTTATATTTTTTGGAGGGTAAGCTGCCATCCTCTGTTGGAACGATGCTATAATCCCCACCCCCACCCATGAGCTTCGTTTTATCCGAAGAAACGCTTTGATGAAAATCAATGCTCTTTTCTTTTGCAAAGTTTTCTACTTTCTTTGAATCATAATTGGAATGATATGTTTGATCAAAACTAATATTAGGGAAAGAGAAAACGGAGAGGTCAGAGCATTCAGCTTCGAAACGGACGTATAGGAAGCCTTCTCTTAGGACAGGATCACTGTCGATGGAAAATTCAGAAACGCCTTGTTCTTTTAAATCTTCAGTTAAAATCCAAGTCTGAGGATCGTGCCAAGAAAAATACCCCTCAGTATGGCAAAGAGGAGGACATGGATCATGAGAAGAAACGCATCCCGTGTCTGGATCACAAGTTTTGTCACATGAAAATAAGATTAATGAAGACAAAAATATTAGAATTTTTGAAATTTTTTTATTCATTTTTCATACCCCATTTTTCCAAATTCGAAGACATTTTAGAGAAAGAAACGGCGTCGATAAATTGTTTATCTTTTAAATCATATTTTTAAAATTGCTTCCATCAAATTTGCCAAATCTATAAGGGGTGGCAAATACCGACGAAGAGGCAACAAAAAGTGAAGATAAAAATTTCATGATTTTTTCCTTTCAAATAACAGCAAAACTCGTATGAAGAACTTTATACGTATATTCTAACAAGCGTTGTAGTCATTTCAACAAGGACTTAAAAAAGCGGACGTCTCGAAACCTTTCCGCTTTTTTATCATTCATGTAATGTTATTTTTATGTCTTTCAAGCGAGAAACTATTCCATGCTCTTAGAGTAATCAAATGGTTCACCATAGATGAACATGGCATCTCCAAAAGAGAAGAAACGATATTTGTCTTTGACTGCTTCTTTGTAACAAGAAAGAATGAAGCTTCTTCCTGCAAAAGCTGAGACAAGTTCAACTAAAGTAGATTTAGGGAGATGGAAATTGGTAATAATGGCATCTACTGCTTTATATTGATACCCTGGTTCGATATAGAGTCTGGTAGCTTCTCTTGTGGCTTTAAATTCACCATATTTGCCATAGATTGTTTCTAAGGTACGGATGGAAGTTGTACCAATCGCAATGATACGTCTCCCCTCTTTTTTAGCTTGGTTCAAACGAGTTGCAACATCTTCACTCATTTCGATAACTTCGGAATGCATCACATGGTCTTTGGTATCTTCCACTTTTACTGGGCGGAAAGTGCCTAAACCAATATTGAGAGTGATATCTTCTACCATAACGCCTTTGGCTTTGATTTCGTCGAATAGTTCGTTCGTAAAATGGAAGCCTGCGGTTGGAGCGGCAGCCGATCCAGGAATCTTGGCGTATACAGTCTGATAATCGTCGTTGTTCGCGCATTGTTTTTTGATATATGGCGGAAGAGGCATTTGTCCTAGTTCATCAAGGACTTCCATGAAAATTCCTTTATAGGAAAACTTCATATCACGGATGCCTTCATCTTTAACGGCAACGCATTCGCAAGAAAGCTGGCCATTTCCAAAAACACAATGGGTGCCAACTTTTACAGAATGGGCATTTCCAACAAGGCATTCCCAAACATCGTTCTCTAGTTGTTTTAAAAGGAGGACTTCTACTGCCCCTCCTGTTTCTTTTTTAGAGCCAAGAAGTCTTGCTGGGATGACTTTTGTGTTATTTCTAACAAGAACATCTCCAGGTTTTAAATAATCAATGATGTCATGGAAAATCTTATGCTCAAAGCTCTTATTGGCACGGTTGATGACCATGAGTTTGCAAGTGTCTCTTTTTTCTTTTGGTGATTGAGCGATAAGCTCTTCAGGCAAATCATAATCAAATAAATTAATATCCATATCAAAAACCTCTTATATCACCATATTTACGAAGGATTTCTTCTTCGTATTCTTTGAAACGATCCTCTTGGATTGCTTTTCTAGCACCTTCCACCACTTTAATTAAGAAACGTATGTTGTGAATGGAATTTAAGCGTTTGCCAAACTCCTCATTACACATGAATAAATGATGCAAATAGGCTTTGGTGTAATGCTTACAAGTGTAGCAATCACATTCCGGATCAAGTGGAGTGAAATCTTCTTTGTATTGGGCTTTGCGAATATTAATTCTTCCTTGAGAAGTCATTAATGCTCCATGACGAGCAATACGTGTTGGAAGCACGCAATCCATCATATCAACGCCTCTTTCAATTCCGCCTAAGATGTAGTCAAGAGAACCTACGCCCATAAGGTATCTAGGCTTATTTGTAGGAAGATAACGAATAGCGTCTTCAATCATACGGAAACAGACGTCCTTTGGTTCACCAATAGAAGTTCCCCCAATGGAATAGCCTGGGAAATCTAAAGCAGCTAGCTCTTTAGCGCACATTTCACGAAGGTCTTGGAATTCACCACCTTGAACAATGCCAAAAAGAGCTTGGTCTTCTCTTTTATGAGCCATAAGTCCACGCTTTGCCCAACGAATTGTTCTTTCAGTAGAGCGTTTTGCGTATTCATGAGTGACTGGATAAGGGATGCATTCGTCAAAAGACATAATAATATCCGCTCCAATATCCTCTTCGATCTGGATGACTTTTTCTGGAGTGAACATATCTTTATCACCATTATAAATATTACGGAACTCAACCCCTTCTTCCGTTATTTTTCTTGTCTTTTGAAGAGAGAAGACTTGAAAACCACCAGAATCCGTAAGCATTGGTCTATCATAATTCATAAACTGATGCACGCCCCCGGCCTTTTTAACAATTTCTTCACCTGGTCTTAAATGAAGGTGATAGGTATTTGCTAAAATGACGCCCGCTCCAAGAGATTTGATTTCTTCTGGAGAAAGGCATTTAACGGTAGCGTTTGTACCAACTGGCATAAACATAGGTACTTCAACATCCCCATGGGGAGTGTGAAGGATGCCATAACGTGCGCCCGTTTGTTTGTCGATGTGTTTGATTTCTAAGTGGAAAAGTTCAGGATTCATAATAAAGAGATTTTATCTCTAAAAGACATATTAAGCAAAAAGCTAGAAACGCACGTTTTGGTGAAGGATTGGTTTAAACACTTTATCAAATATTTTTAGTCTTCGGACAATCATCCAAAGAACATAGCCGATAACCATTACGCAGAGTTCGCCTAATGCCACCCATCCTCCTTGAATGGCAAAATCGATATACGTCCCCGTCGGATTCATGAAAATCCAGGTTAATTCAGCTCCAACAACAAGGCCATTGATAATCACTGGATAGATGATTGACATCCATAGCCATTTCGAAGCATAACTCATTAAAAGGCAAGAGACTAATGTAGCTAAGCTACCAAATAACATATCCCATGGCGAAAAGGAATAAACGTTGGAAAGGAAACATCCTAAAGTCATTCCAATCGCAAAATCAGGGCGCCAGAAACATAATAGTCCCAACGCTTCCGCTAATCTCATTTGGAACATTCCAAAAGAAATAGGCTGGGTAAAGCTTGTTAAAACAAAATAGATTGCCGCAACAATCGCATTCTGTGTGATATAAACAATTAACAGATGAGTATCCAGGTGTTTTTTGTTTGGTTTCGAATTCACTTCATTCGAAAAAGATTCATTTTGATCATTCTTGGCCATGATCGAGACCTCCTTGTTTTTTAGGCGTGGTTCAGAGGATAGAACACGCAAGAGAGAGTATAGTACAAAAGAAAGTCAGTCTCTACCTTATTTTAAAATCTTTGCCAGGCCACCTTTAGCCGTTTCTTTATAAGCTTCTTCCAAAGCATCTCCCGTTAGTTTCATAGCCGAGACAACGTTATCGAAAGAAACCTCGTTTTTTCTTATCGGGGCAACATATTTTGCATATAAATAAGCGTCATAGGAACGAAGAACCCCCATGCCATTTCTTTCAATGCAAGGAATAATCACATAGCCATCTACTGGGTCGCAAGAGAGGCCAAGGAAGTGCTCCATAGCACATTCGGCTGCGTATTCTTGAGCGAAAAGAGAAAGCCCTTTGATATAGCAAAGAGCAGCGGCAGCCATTGATGAAGCAGTTCCAATTTCAGCTTGGCAACCTCCAATAGCACCTGCAATAGAGGCGTTTTGTTTCACGATATTTCCAAAAATCCCTGCGACAAAAAGAGCGTCCACTAAAGTCTTCTTAGAAATTCCTTCGTCTTTATATTCAAAGTATAAAATCGCCGGCAAAACCCCGCTTGAACCACAAGTAGGAGCCGTCACCACTTCTTCTCCTGAAGCGCTAGACTCTCCAACGGCATAGGCATAGGCAGTAAGTAACATCTCTCTTTTGGCTTCATTTTCTGGAATTTGGATGGCTTTCTCATAGATTTTTCCAGCCGAACGTTTCCAAGATAGACGAGGGTTTTTATTCGCAGGTATATACGTATTGGCTTTTAAACCATTTTCGATAGAAAGAAACATATGGTCTAAGGTCTTTTCTAAATAAGGGAGAATATCTTTTGTTTCATAAAGCATGGCAAAATCTTTTAAAGAAGAGAGTTCATGTTCTTTCATGAAGGCTTTTACTTCTTCGAAATTCCGGAAGGGATAAATATCCTTTTCAACCACTCTAAGATCATCTTCCGAGGTGATTTCCCCTCCTCCTAAAGACGCATAGCGCTTTGAAAGTAATTCTTTTCCGTTCTTATCGAAAGCAATAAATCCCATCGTCAAAGGATGAACCACAGGGGTTTTAGAATCTAATTGAATGATGGTTTTATATGGTTTTAAAGCGTTTTTTATGGCTATATCCGTATGGTGTCCAAAAGCCGTAAAAGATAAGGAGCCAAATAAAGTAACAACAATTTGATCTACTGGTAAATCAATAAGAAGTTCTTTAAAAGAAGATGCCGCATTAGAAGGAGCGATAGTATGTGAGCTAGATGGACCAGGCCCATAGCGAAATAGTTTGGATAAAGATTTCATATTCTTATTTTAAACTATTCCGCGTTCTTTTAGCGATAAAGAGATGTTTATATCATTTTCATTTGTATACAAATGGACTAGACTATCAAGGTATGCGAACCTTGATTCTCTTATCAGCGATTCCTGGAAGTGGCAAGTCCACTTGGGCGAGGAAATACCAAAAAGAGCATCAAAATACTTATATTGTTGCAAGTGACGAAATTCGTAAAGAACTATTCGGTTCTGAAGAATGTTTTAAAAATGAAAAATTGGTTTGGGATACCTTCTGTAACCGATTAAATGAGCATGTGGAGGATAAGAGTGATTTAACCGTTATTGCGGATGCGACTCATTTAAGCAACCGTCTTAGAAAGATGTATTATGAACTGACCCCAGGATTTGATAAACATGTCTTAGTTGTCTTCGATATTCCTTTCGAAATCTCTTTATATCAAAACTCCATGCGTCAAAGAAAAGTTCCGTTAGATGCAATGAATCGCTTAAAAAATGAATACGAACATCCTTCAAAAGAAATAGAAGATCTTTATGATGAAGTTGTTTATGTAAAGGATTTCATCTCTCCTGAAGCAAAGAAATTGAGCAAATGAAAAGGCCTGCTATAAAGCAAGCCAAATAGTCAATGAGAATCGATTAATAATCGATCTTTTTAGTTTTGATGGAATTGTTATTGGCAAAATAGGCAACAACAATGGCACCGATTAAGAGAAGAGAGCCAATGACAATAGCCATAATTCCGAAGCCTAAATCAAATTCGCTTAAATTCTTGTTATATAAGTGAACTGCTAAAGCAACGGAAGAAGATCCTGGTGCATATTGATAAACAATATCGAGAATGCCATATGCAAGAAGTCCAATACCTGTAGTAGCAATAGCTCCACTAGATAAGAGGGAAGAAACCTTCAAGCCCTTAGCGGTTTTATTTTTGCCAAGGATAAACCAGCCAAAGAAAGCAAGAATGGCGGTAACAAAGCTAGCAATGATAATGATATAAAGCAAATCGAAAATTTGCGTTTTTTGATTCGCCCAAGTAAGAGCGCCAATTAAACCAAGAGTCGCTTCAACACCCATAACAAGAGCAACTAAAGAAGCAGATCCGATGAAATCACGAAGTAATGGAGTTTGATCACGTTGATCGAAGATTTTAACCATTGGAATATTGGTAGCAATTAAAAGAACGATTGCAACCAACAAGGCCATAACAATAAGGAAAACGAGATTTCCATTGGCGGTTAAATCCCACAAAAGAGCACCTTGAAGAAGGAAGAAAATGGCAGCAATCCAACCTTCGCAAATTAAAGCAGAGAAGGAACGGACGGCCGGTTCATCGTTACGGATATCTTTCAAAGATTTCAAAGCTTGGATAAAGCCTAAAAGAGAAATCACCATGAAAACAAGGCCGATAACAGCAAGTTCAAACCAAAGGAAGAAAGCGCCGTTGGTATCGAAATTAAGGCCAGAATCATGATAGAAATAATCAGGATTTGCACCCAAATATTGTGGAACGACAAAGAATCCAAACCAAATTCCCATAAAGCCAAACGCCAAGAAAATGACAGCATGGGCTAGGAGGGATAACGTTCTCGATGTAGACGTATATTTCATAATGCACCTCACACTAGTAAACAAGCTTCAAATGAATGCTCGAATACAACATATAAATTTAAGTCTATCTAGGATAGATAGTCAACGAAGATTTAAGGGTTTTACGTCGATTAAAGGTGTTTACTAATAAGCAAAGCACTTATAAACGCCCAAGAAAGGTTGTAGCCACCGCAATTGCCATCGATATCAAGAACTTCGCCAGCAAAATACACTCCTTTTTCTTTTTTCGATTCCATAAAGGGGCCTACTTCATTGACATTTACCCCACCAATACTCACCTGAGAATCTGGGAAATCATAGGAGGAAGAGACACTAAAAACCATGTGTTTTAGATTTGTTGCCAACGAAGAAACGTCTTTGCTTTTCGAAAGAGAAAGAAGATACGTTTCTAATGGAGCAGGCAAAATAGAAGAAAGAGGATCTTCTGGATTATTTCGTTTTGCTCTACTAAGAATGTCACATAATTCATAAAGGCTGTATTCTGGAAACAAATCTAATGAAATCTTAGGGTTTTTCACATAGGGGGTGTGGTAAATGGCGCTTTCAGCATTGAAAACAACAATTCCAGAAAGCCCATCTTTTTTGAAAAGAACTTCTCCTTCTTCAAGAAGAACTTGTTTGTTGTCGTTACTTGCTTTCAATAGAGCGTGATGCCTAATTCCTTGTAAGACTTTGACATTTTCTTTTACTTTAAGAGGGCAAAGACCTGCTTTCAAAGGACGAATATCATAGCCATGTTTTTCCAATGTTTTAAAGAAAGAACCATTAGAACCTAAATTAGGCGAGGATTTTCCACCGCAAGCAATCACGAGTCTATCAAAAACACCATAGGAATCTATTTCATATCCACTGCCACTCTTTTGATAATCATGAATCTCAGATTGATTATGAAAAAGAACGCCAATCGAGGTGGCAAGCGTAAGAAGATAGCGAACAAAACTGCCTGCATGAAAAGAAAGAGGATAAACATAATCCCCTTCTTCTAGAAGAGCAACCCCCATATCGTTCCATTCTTTTTTCAAAACAGGATACGGGAATTCCTTAAGAATAGGCTTCATGAAGTTGGGATTATTAAATTTATTTGGAAGGAGTTTTTTGTTTAAAAGATTGCAATGCCCATTGCCTGTAGCAAAAAGCTTTTTAGCAAGTTTTTCTTCCTTGTCAAAAACATGAATTTCATAGGATGGGTTGGCTCTTTTTAAGAGAATGGCGGTATATAAGCCTGCCGCACCAGAACCAAGGATTGCTACTTTCATGCCATTATTTTAGCCGAATTCGAGATTTTGAAAAGAAAACAGAGGTTATTTCCCTCTGTTTCTTCCGTGTTCATTTTCGTAATTCTCGATTTCTTCACGAATGATCTTTTTTGCATCAATGGCGTCTACTTTCTTTTGCTCTTTGCCAAAGGTGTTTTCAATCTCTTCATGAAGAATCTCGTAGAAGGATTCTTTTGTGGTTAGGTTGTTTTTTGTTGTAGGAGTTTCTTGCTCCGTCACTTTTTTCTTTTGTTCGGTTGGAGTCAAAGTAACAACCATGTCCTTAGAAGAATCGGGATTTGCATAGGTGTTCTCTTCTTTTTTAGGAGCTTTGAAGATGATGAGCTTTCTTGTGAGGTAGTTATAAACCAAGGTGACACAGGTTTTGATGACAAAAATAGCCACAAACGCCCAGAAAGCAAGACCGGCTTCATTCCAAAGATCGCCCAAAGAGGCTTTAACAAAGTTAATAGAAAGCTTTAGTTCCGGCCAAAGAGAGTTACATAATAGAACCCCCACTTCTTGAAGGCCTAAGCCAATCAACCAACCAAGAGCCGCTAAACCCACATATGCCCAGAAAGCTTTTTGGGTCTTGGTGTTCACTTTTTTATCAACATTTTGATAGACCCAAAGACGAGAAAGGAAGAAATTTACAAGGCAGGAGACAAGGAAAGAAATCGTTGTGGAAATGCCCCATGCGAGGTATCCCCCGTATCCGTTTTCCCCTCCTAAAGTGGCAAGGTGGTTGAATACGAACTTCATTAAAATGAAGAAAAGGCCTGCATCAATTAAGGTACAAATCACTCCCGTTACCAAGAAACGTAGGATTTCAAAGAAACGAGATTTCTTTCTTTCTTCTTTTTTACGAATTTTCGTAATATCAATTGTTTCTAATTTTTCAGTATCTTTCTTTTTCATAGAACAATATTACCTTTTTTCAAAAAGTTTGGATATTAAAGTTCTTTGGCTTCATTCAAATAATCATCCACGCAGGCATCCGATGGCATTCTTAAATCTCCTCGTGGGGAAATGGCGACGCTGCCAACTTTCGCTCCATCAGGAAGACAGGAACGTTTAAATTGGTTATGGAAAAATCTCTGGAAGAAGGCGATGAGCCACTTCTTGATAAACTCTTTATCGTATTTTCCTTGGTAGGCTTCCAAAGCAATTTTTAATAGTTTCTTAGGACGATAGCCAAAGCGGAGGAAATGATAAATGAAGAAATCGTTAAGTTCATATGGTCCCACTTTATCTTCTGTCATTTGAGCGATGTTTCCGTTTTTGTCTGTAGGGAGAAGTTCAGGGCTTATTGGAGTTGCAACAATATCTTCAAGGGATTTCTTTGTTTCAGGATGAAGAAGAGCATATCCCTCACAAAGATAACGAACAAGGGTCTTAGGTATCGAAGCGTTTACCCCATACATCGACATATGGTCTCCATTATAAGTGCACCATCCTAAACATAATTCCGAAAGATCTCCTGTACCAACCATAAGAGAATTACGATCATTCGCAATATCCATTAAGACCTGAGTTCTTTCTCTAGCCTGAGCGTTTTCGTAGGTGACGTTATGGTTATCCAAATCATGATTGATATCACGGAAATGGGAAACAAGAGTGTCTTTAATATTGATTTCTTCAAAGGAAACACCTAACTCTTCAGCTAGGAGTTTCGCATTATCGTGTGTTCTTTTGCTTGTCCCAAAAGCGGGTAAAGTAATTGCCGTAATGCCTTTTAAATCAAAATGTGCCTTCTTAAAAGCCTCCACCGTAACAAGCAAAGCTAAGGTCGAATCAAGACCACCACTTAAACCGATAACCGCTTTGTTTTGGTGAACGGTATGGAGCCTTTTTACAAGGCCCATTGCTTGAATATCCAAAATTGTCTGGACGCGTTCCAAATCAATCTTTTTATCTTCTGGTATAAAAGGGTTTTGTGAATAATGACGATAGATTTTAGATGACGTTTTTAAAGACATAGAGAAAGGAATATAACGCATATCCCTATCGGAATTGTGGAATGTCGTTGTTTTTAAACGGCCTGCTTCGAGTTTTTCAATGTCGATGGTCGCGGTTGCCTCTTCCATCTCAAATGGTTTTGTTTCAGTAAGAATTGCTCCGTCTTCCGCAATAATATTATGGGAAGCGAAAACCAAATCCGTCGTGGATTCTCCATCGCCTGCGTCAGAATAGATATATGCCGCTCTTAAACGAGCGGAAGTCATGCGAACAAGATCTCTTCGATAAGTGAATTTCCCAACCGTTTCATTCGAGGCGGATAAGTTCAAAATTACATTTGCTCCTGCTAAAGCAAGATCCGTTGATGGGGTGTTTGGTGCCCATAAATCTTCACACACTTCAATACCCACACGTAGTTTTGTGTAATTCTCATTCACGAAAACCATCTTTTTGCCGAAAGGATATTCCTTTCCTTGAATCTCAATATAGGAATTCTCTTCGGGAGCAGGGGAGAACCATCTTGCTTCATAGAATTCCGAATAATTAGGGAGGAAAGTTTTTGGAACTACGCCAAGGATTTTCCCTCTGAAAAGAAGAGCGACGCAGTTATAGAGTTTGTTGTTTTTTCTTAAAGGGAGGCCAACGGTGAAAAGGACATCATCGTTTTTAGTTTCTTTAGCAATTTCGATAAGAGCCGCTTCACTTTTATTTAAAAGAGTCTCAAAAAGAAAGATATCGTTACAGGTATAGCCCGTTAGACAAAGTTCATTTAAAACAAGGATAGAAATAGAATCCTCATTGGCTGCATGAACTTTTTTGATAATCTCTTCTTTATTATATTTTACCCCTCCCACTTCAATAGGAATCGTGGCGGAACGAACGTTAACGAAGCCAAGGGGGTCAGATTGTTCTTTACCTTCTAAAAATGGTTGATGAATTTCTTTTCTCTCGAAAAAAGAATGAGGATATGTATCTTTTTGAGAGAGTTTTTCAAATTCGTCCGGGGAAAGAATCACAAAAGAGGAATAACCATTCTTAGTGATGTAAAGAAGACCGTTATTTTCTTCGAGGTCTTTTTCAAGTTTTGCCGTGTCTCTTAGGGCTGTAATAGGTTGGATTTTTTTATTCATGACATTATTCTAGCATAATTATGCCTAATGAAATTCATCACAATCTAGAAACGGATAGGTTAAACTACCTATACATGAAAAAAGCATTTGGTTTATTAAACGGATATGTTCAAAAAGGAGGCCCCCTTCATTTCTATCAAAGAATGCAGGAAGAACTTCTAAAATTTGACATTTATTTGGAGATGAAAACCAATCAAGATATTCTTTCCTGGATCAATGCAAAAGGCTCTATTCAGACAAAAGAGCTAACCCCTTATTCGTTTTGCCTCTATTTAGACAAAGACGGTTACATTTCTAAAATGCTAGAGCTAGCTGGTCTTCGTCTCTTTAATTCCTCTGAATCGATTTATCTTTGCGACGATAAAATGCTAACGCATATCGCCTTGGCGAATCATGGCATATCCATGCCTAAAACCATCAGTGCTCCACTTAATTACGTGTCTTCTTTTGATGAGCATTTTCTTTTTGAAGTAGAGAAAGAATTATCTTTCCCTCTCATTGGAAAAAGGAATTTTGGCTCCCTTGGAAAAGGCGTTTTCCTTCTAAAGAATCACGATGAAGTCGTTTCTTTTGAAAAAGAATATCAAGCAGAGCCTCATTTGTATCAGGAATTTATTTCCTCTTCTTTTGGTTTTGATTATCGTTTGATCTTGATTGGTGGGAAATTTGTTGCAGGTATGAGACGTCATAATGAAAACGGAGACTTTCGTAGCAATATCGCCCAAGGTGGCAAGGGTGAAAAAATGGAAATACCTCTCCCCTATATTCGTTTAGCGGAGAAAGCCGCTCAAATCTTAAAGTTAGATTATTGTGGCGTTGATCTTTTAAAAGGCAAAGATGGGGAACCCATTCTTTGCGAGGTGAATTCCAATGCGTTTTTAAAAGGGATTGAAGAGGTAACGGGCATCAATATCGCCTATTTATACGCCAAATATATCGTTGATTCTCTTTAAAAAGAAAGCGGACCCTTTGGTCCGCTTGCTTCAGTTATCGATTATAAGTCTTTTTTATTTTTCTTCTTCGGGTGTTGGCTTTTCCCCATTGCTTTTCTTTAACTCAACAAGAATTTGTGTAAGAATTTCTGCTTCGGTTGGAGCTGGTTTTCCTGGCTCTACTGGAGCAGGTCTTTCTTCTGGATGCTTAACATAATAAGCTTCCAAGAGTTGAGCATCGATTTGTTTCTTCTTAGCAGCAATTGTATTTGCCACTTTGACAATGGTGAATAAAACCAAAGCGATGATGATGAAGGAAATGAAAGCGTTAATTAAGGTTCCCCAGTCAATAACAGCGGACATATTGTAGGTATATGTGGTGCCATGAAGGGTGTATTTCGAAAGAATTGTAGCTTTCACATTTTCAATAAGGGTTGGTGTTTCATTAATGGTTGCTTCACCATAAGTAGCAATGGCTTCAGCCTTTGCTAAGTCCTGGAGTTTAGAAGCATCAAAGAATTGCCCTAAACCACGAGTGGCATCCATACCCTTTTGAGCATCATTTAATGCTGGAAGAACGGTCACAAGACCTTTTAAGCCTCCTGGAACTGCCCAGGTGCAAACACTCAATAAAATATTAACGAAAGCATTGGTAATCGCGCTGAAGGCACCGCCGATAACAACGCCAACGGCCAACATGAAGGCATTGCCTTTGTTAATAAAATTTTTGAATTCCTTCCAAAGTTTTCCTTTTTCTCTTTTCTTTTTTGTCATAATCATTCGTCCTCCGACAACTTAAACTTATTTTAGTACTATTCAATGGGAATACAAAAACGTCTTTTGTTATTCTATTAATTCGGGGTATTTAAATGAAAAAGGGATGGTTTTTGCCACCCCTAATGAAGAAAGGATTCCTCTTAATCAATCTTAAGTTGACCCGAAGAAATTAGTTTTCCGCTCTTGCGATCGAAGAGAAGAATTTCGTTACCCTCAAAGTTGATTTTGGTTTTAGCTCCAATCATATAGTCAACTCCACCAAAGATAACCGCAGTAAGTAAGAATTCGCCAATTCTTAATCTTGCTGTCGTTTCCATACCAGTTGGAAGGGCACTATAAATTTCCGTTTCAAGGCCTTCTTTGTCGGAAAGTCTAATAAACTCTGGGCGAACACCAAGAATCAGCTTATTAGCAGCCTCTTCGTGTTCTTCTTCTCTCATGATGACTCCGTTTACTTTTGGAATACGGTAGTTAAAGTCTCTATCCGCATTCTCTTTTTCAACGTGGCCTTTCATGGCAGCTTCCTTAGCTTTACGTTCCTTTTCCGCTTCCATTTCTTTATCGCGATTTTTTTGGAAAGCGTCAAGATCAACATAGGTATTTGGCTTAAAGGTCGCTTTAACGCCATCAAACATGTTTAATTCAATCTCTTCACCGTTTTGTTTGGCGTCCACTTCAATGAAATTAATAGATGGAGAACCGATAAAGTCAGCGACAAAGAGGTTATTTGGTTGTTTATAAACATCTAAAGGAGCTTCATATTGTTGAAGAACGCCATTGTTAATTAAACAAATCTTTGTAGCAAGGGTCATGGCTTCTTGCTGATCATGAGTAACATAAACAAAAGTAGAACCAGTTTCTTTATGAAGTCTCTTTAATTCGGAACGCATCTCAAGACGAAGCTTGGCATCGAGGTTCGAAAGAGGCTCATCCATGAAAATGACTTTTGGTTCTGGAGCAAGGGTACGGGCAATAGCAACACGCTGTTGTTGACCACCAGAGAGTTCCGCTGGATAACGATCCATGAATTCGCCAATATGAACAATACGGGCAACATGACGGACTCTTAAATCGATTTCCTCAGCGTCGAGCTTACGAACTTTCTTTACGATTGCGCCATCCTTAAGATAACGGCCTTCCGCATCAAGAACATAGCCTTTATCTTCTACTTTTTTAGCTTCGTTTTCCGCTTTAAAAAGATATTCTTTTTTCTTTTCTTCAGCGAAAGCGGCCGCTTCGGCATCGTCTTTTTCATGAAGTTTTAAATTAAAGAGCTCTTTTGCAGAAGACATAGAGATCTTAAAGCCATCGATGATGAATAAGAGTGCTTTCTCTTCCACAATCTTTCCGTTTTTATCAAGAGAATAGTTCACAAACTTCTTGATTTCTTTTATGTTTGTAACCACTTCGGAAAGACGCTTGTATTTGTTATATTCGGAGCAGACCAGTGGCATTTCTCCTTTTAACTCATGAAGACCAAATGTGATGTTCTTATAAACCGTCATATGTGGCCAAAGAGCGTAGTTTTGGAAAAGGAAGCCTACATGCCTTTCATTAGCGGGAATATTAATTCCTGTCTCGCTATCAAAGACGGTCTCGTTTCCAATGGTAATTTTGCCACTCGTTGGGGTTTCTAATCCGGCAATCATACGAAGGGTGGTTGTTTTACCACACCCAGATGGCCCAAGAAGGGTAATGAATCCATTATCCTTGATGGTCATATTCAAATCGTCTACGGCATAGAAGCCTTTCCATCTTTTATAAATATGTTCTAATACTATTTCTGGCATAAATTAACCTCCAATGCCTTTGTCTAAGCTAGCTCCAGTAATCTTATTAACGAGCCAGTTGAAGATAAGAATAACGATAACAAGCATCAAGTTTGCTCCATTTTCAAGAGCAGGGATGCCATCTTGTTCAAACAAGAACAGCTGTCTTGTCAAGACGCCGGATGCAGGAACAATAAAGATGAACAAGGATAATTCTCTCATACAAGAGATGAACGGGAGAAGATAGCCTGATAAGAAAGAGCTCTTTTGAATTGGGAAGATAACATGAAGCATGCGTTTCCACCAACTAACGTTTTGTATGACCGCCGCTTCTTCAATTTCATTAGAAAGTTGCAGCATAGCATTTAACGAACTTCTAGAGGCAAACGGTATATATTTTACCGTTCCCACAAGAATGGCAAGGACCCACCAGCTCTTTGTTAAGAAGGTGATGCCCCAGCCTGCTAAATCCGCTCCCAAATGGAAGAAGATGACGGACATAGAAATAGAAGGCAATAGGTAAGGCAAGAAAGCCAAACCATTAACGAATTGCGCCCATTTGGATTTTCTATTCTTAGCGACAGCATATCCAATTAGCAAGCCAATTGTACCAGCAAGCAATGCGCAAACCACGGATAAAATTATGGAATTTCTTAAAGCAATCCAAACATCCGAAGAATAAAGCAATCCATTGTTGCCATTTCTTAGAGACTTATCATTGGTTAACCACCACTTCGATGTAAAGCCACTAGAATAGTCTCCCTGATTTGGAAGGACGGATTCGATTGCAAAGGAGACCATTGGCCCAATGCAGAAGAAAACCACGATGATCAAGAGAATAATGGAAACAACCCATTTACCCACTTTTCCTAAAGTTTTTGTCTCAGCTTGTCCTGATTTACCCGAAACGGTCGTGAATTGTTTTCTCGAACCGGTCTGGAATTGGTTGATCAAGAGAATAAGCACACCAATGACGATTAGGACAACGGACATAACGTTGCCCATGCCAGCAATACCCGCATCATGGCCGTTAATCATCCATTCCATCTGTGTGGAAATCAAATAATAGTTTGTTGGATTTCCGAGAGTAACAGGAACGGCATAAGACGATAATGCGCTAGAGAAAACAAGAAGAATAGTTGAGAGAATCGCTGGTTTTAGCATAGGGATTGTCACTTTGAAGAACACTTTCCATTTAGGAATATTTAAAATGACAGCCGCTTCTTCTAGGTTTGAATCCATATTTCTAAGAACGCCACCAAGAAGAATATAAGCGAACGGAGCGTAATGTAACCCTAAAACGAAAGCGATTGGGAACATTCCAAACACCATCCAATCAGGAACGGCAATGCCTGTTAAAGCTTGGAATTCACCCATATAAGCGAGAGCCCAGTCTATTTCTGTGTTAACGAAGATGTTTCTCCAGAAAAGGGCTAATGTCCATTGAGGCATAACATATGGGAAAATAAAAACCGCAGAAATGAATTTTTTGAATTTTAAGTCTGTTCTTGTTATTAAATAGGCGGTAATTCCACCAAAAAGCAAAGCAAAAAAGCAAGCTAAGACACTTACTCCTAAGCTTCTTAGAAGTGGTATCCAGAAATATCCTTTGGAATTTCCGCCAGCGAACGTTTCATAATAGTTATTCCATGTAAACTCAGTGATATTACCTAAAATTGGATCTTTCACCGCCAAAGTGGTGATAAGAATCGAAACCATAGGAATTAAGGTCAAGAGTAACAAAAGGACCCCAAAAAATACAAGAATCGTATTGGCTGGAACACCAAAGAATGTCAACGTCTTATTCGCGCCTTTTTTGACTTTTTTCCAAAATGGATTTGGTTCTTTGATATTTTGTTCAAAAGAGTCCATAACGTCTCCTTTCTTCAATAAATAATGGGGGCTAGTTTGCTAACCCCCATTTCGAATAATTCGTTATTATTAGGAAGCTTTGTGTGCGGTGACATCAATGATGAATTTATTGACGTCATCGTAGTTAGAACCTAAGTATTCAGGGTCTTCAACAATGGCTTTGCCAGTATTAACCCACCAATCACCACTAGGATCGTTCATGACAGGGAAGACGTTTTCTTTTGTATCGTCTTGTTTCCAGGTCTTTTCGCCCTTTTCGTTGGTAACGAATTCGCCGTGTCCGAATTTACGACGGTTAACATCGACAGAAGGCATGGATGGGTAGTCACCAATGTCTTTACCCCAGGCTTTAAAGCCATCAGAAGTTGTTGCTAAATAGTTAATGAAAGCACAGGTTGTATATGGATGTTTTGTAATGGAAGAAACCATGAGGTAATGCTTGTACATGAAGCCGGAGAAGCCTTTCATATTCATGGTTGCTGTTGCTCCGTCCGTGTTGTCTTTTCCTAAAGCTGGAGAAACAAGGAATTTCTTAGAAACGTCCTCTGTTTCTTCAATATTGTTCATCTTGGAATAAACAATCCAAGCAGCGGAACCATCAGCGGTCTTTTTAGAAAGTGGGTTAATGATGTCGCCATCATCTCCTGCAAAGGAAGCGCGCTTAATAAATCCGGCAATGAAAGCGTAGGCGTATTTCTTTAATTCGCCATAAGAAGCGTAATCTTCCACTTTAATGTCAGAATCGTTCGATGGATCATCATATGCTTCTTTGAGTAATCTGCAGTTTTCGTCTTTCGTTAACATGATAAGGAAGTCACGATTAACGTTTTCGTTATTTGGGTTCATGCAAGCAAGCTTTTGTTTGCTGTGAGTGAAATCCCAGACATTATCTAATGGCTTTCCATCAGGAGTTTTAATGCCATCTCCGGCACCATCATTCACTAACCAAGTCTTAAAGTTGTATTGGAGAGAGAATGGATTCTTGTTCTTTGTCTTATCGGTAGCAGCATCATCGTTCCACTCTTTTGGAACATAATTGACCATGTATCCAGTATCGATGGCGTATTTTTGAAGTTGATAACCATCTTGGAGTAAGAAACCGTCATAGCAATCCGTTTTGTTAGCCTTAATATCCGCTGCTAAAGTTTGATAGATACGTCCATCAGGAATGGATTTATCACCGGTGAAGGTCATATTGGCGCATGCAGGGTTCTTTGTGGCAAGAAGAGCTTTGAAGTTATTCTCTGCTTTATGAAGACGGGAAGAGCAACCAGTAAATTTGAAAACACCGCCTTGAATTTCGTCTGCCGCTTTTTGCATAAGCTCATCACGAGTCATATTCTGCGCAGCTTCGACGGCCTCCATAACAATCTTCTTTTGTGGATTTTCGTCCTTTCCACAGCTGCCTAAACAGCTAATGATGGCGAGTGATGCTAAAGGAAGCATCATTTTTTTGATTTTCATAAAAACCCTCCTTAATAAATGGTTTTTGTTTTTGTACATCTATTATATATGTAAGCCCTTACAAAAATAAACAACTTTTTACTTTTTGCTTACTTTTTAGCGTATTTTTACGATATTTACTTTATTTTTTAGTTATTCAACATTGTCATTTTTAACAATATTATCGCGAAGAGTAACAGTAAAAGTAGATCCTTCGTTGATTTTTGATTGAACAGAAATCTTGTAGCCATAATACTCACAAATATATTTCACGATGGATAATCCAAGACCCGTTCCGCCATCTTTTCTGCTTCTGGCTTTATCCACACGATAAAACCTCTCAAAAATACGAGAGATGTTAATTTTTTCTATGCCGACTCCTGTATCTTTTATGGATATGTTCATTCCATCCATTATCACATACACGTCCCCATCGTTTTTGTTATAACGAATCGCATTCTCAATCAAATTGCGGAATAATTTATCAAAGTCTTCTTCATTGACCTTAATCTGTAATCTTTCTTTTTTGAAATGGATGCGAACGTTTTTCTCATTTGCCGTTATCTTTTCAGAATCAATGATGGCTTCTAAGGCGTCCCCCACTTCAAGTTGAACAATAGGTCGCAAAGTTTCGTTTTCTAAAGAAGAAAGTTCAAGCATATCAACAATGATTTTATTCATACGACGAGCCTCACGAATGGTACTATGAATCGCATCATCGATTTCATCCTTATTCGTAAGGATCCCTTGTTCAATCATTTCCTGATAGCCAAGTATCGAAGCGAGCGGAGATTTTAATTCATGAGAAGCGTTGGCGAAAAAATCTCGTTTCATTTTCGAAGAATTGAATTCTTCCGTTACATCAATCAATAACATTGCTGCCCCGATTTTCCCTAAGTTCTTATCTTCTTCAAGAGGTTCGATTTCACATTGATACACTCTTGATCCAATCGAGTCAAAATAGGTGTCTCTTATGCAGGTTCCCATCACGGTTGTTACTTTTTTCTGAGCGATAACGCTTTTATTTAAAGCAATAAGAGGCCTTCCCACTGCTTCTTTAACATCTAATTCGAAGATATCTGCCGCTTTTTTGTTTAAGATTCGAACCTTCTTTTCCGATGAAAAGAGAATAATTCCTTCCGTAAAAGAGGAAAGAATAAAGTCGGTTTCTTTGGCCTTCTCTTTCGCTTCCGTTAATTCTTTTTCTAATCGTTTACGCGAATCTCTTAAAATCGTCGCATAAAACTCCATAGAATCCTCAAATTTAAGTTCTTCCGAAGTTCCACAAACGGAACGTAACCTAGCAACCTGTTTCTTGATGCTATTTAAAGATTTAGAAAAAGAACAAATGGAGAAAAAGAAGTAGACACCGTAAATAGCAACAATGCCTGCGCTTCCCCATATAAGAAACCTCTTAGCTATAAAAACATTGTCTGGAACCCTGATTCCCACGCGGAAAAACATGTTTTTAGAAGAAACAAAGCAAATGCAATAACAATATTCCCTGTTGTTTGTCTGATTTTTAGCATAATAGGTATCATTTACGTTATGGATTAAATCATCTTTCGTTAACGGAGAAGTGTTGCCCGTTGAATCTTCAATCGGGTCTCCTCCTTCCGAAGAAAAATAAGAAAATTGATAATCGGAAAGGCCTTGATATCGTGCCGTTTCTTGAGCCATTGTGGTTTCGTTAGAAACGATGCTTGTGCTGATTTGTTCGGATAAAAAGTGAGTTTGTTTTTGGATAGCGCTCTTACTGAATAAAAACCACGATAAGGTCGTAGAAAGATACGATCCAACAAGCAGGATAAAAACAAGAACATCCAGAAGAATGAGTCTTTTTTTGTTCATAAAACAATACGATACCCTGAACCGTATACTGAAACGATAGAACCTTGGCCAAGCTTGGAACGTAAAGAACGTATATGCATATCAAGTGCTTTTGAGCTCTCGTTCCCTTCCCCGCCGAAACAGGCGAATAGTTCTTTTCGAGAAACGATTTTTCCATCCACTTCGATAAGTTTTTTAAAAATTAAAAATTCTGAGGCGGTCAAATGAATGGGGCGGTTCTTTTTAAATAAGATTCCTCTCTCGGAATCAAGTGTATAAGGTCCTTTTCTAATTTTAATATTATTTTTGCTGTTTTTATTACGACGTGCTTGAGCATTGACACGGGAAATCAGTTCGGCAATTTCAAAGGGTTTTGTCAGATAATCATCCGCGCCAAGGTCTAAAAGCTCAACTTTATCGTTCAATAATGATTTTGCAGAGACGACAATGATATGGGAATCATCTAATTCTGGATGTTTTTTAATCTCTTTTAGGACTTCTTTTCCTTGAATGCCTGGCAGCATTAAGTCCAAAAGAATGACGTTAGGCTTATTTTTCATAACGTCATCCAAAAAGCTTTCTCCAGTAAAGTATGAAAAAACTTGATACCCTTGTTTTTGAAGGGTTTTGGAAATGATTAAGGAAATAGATTCATCATCCTCTATAGAAGAAATAATTATGTCTGACATATATTCATTTTAAAGCAAAATATAAAGGAATGACTAGAAAGAAAAAATAAGTAAGAACTACTATCTCTATTTTTGAAATATGTTGGTACAATATGCATTGCTTTATGGAACAAGATTCTTTATTTTACAATCAAAAAATAGACGCACCTCTTCCAGAAAGAATGAGACCACGTTCCCTCGATGAATTTGTAGGCCAAGAGAATCTTCTAGGCCAAGGGAAGGTTTTAAGGAAGCTAATCGATGAAGATAAGGTGTCTTCAATGATTTTCTGGGGGCCTCCAGGCGTTGGCAAAACGACTTTAGCAGAGATTATCGCCAATAAGACAAAGAGCAAATTCATTATTTTTAGTGCGGTTACTGCGGGGATTAAAGAAATCAAGTCCGTCATGGAAGAAGCGGATAAGAATAAACGTTTCGGCGAAAGAACAATACTCTTTGTAGATGAAATCCATCGTTTTAATAAAGCTCAGCAAGACGCTTTCTTGCCTTACGTCGAAAGAGGATCCATCGTTTTAATCGGTGCGACAACCGAAAATCCTTCTTTTGAGGTGAATAACGCGTTACTTTCCCGTTGCAAGGTCTTTGTTTTAAATGCGTTAAGCCCAAATGATATCGTCACCCTTTTAAAAAGAGCAATTATCTCTCCTAATGGTTTCGGAAACGAAAAAATTGCCATTAGTGACGATATCTTAAACGACATTGCTATCTTCTCTAACGGAGATGCAAGAAATGCTTTGTCCACTTTAGAAATGCTTGTTCTAAATTCCGATAAACAAGGCGATAAAATCGTTGTTAAAAGGGAGATGCTAGAGCAAATCACATCCAAGAAAACCTTCCTTTACGATAAAAAGGGGGAGGAACATTACAACATTATTTCCGCTTTGCATAAGTCGATGAGAAATTCGGATCCAGATGCAGCCATATATTGGCTTGCTAGAATGCTAGAAGCGGGTGAAGATCCTCTCTATATTGCAAGACGTTGCATCCGTTTTGCTTCCGAAGATGTAGGTATGGCTGATCCGAAGGCTTTAGAGTTTGCCGTTGCTGCTTATCAAGCTTGTCATTTTATTGGCATGCCTGAATGTTCGGTAAACCTCACTCAAATTGTTACTTACCTCTCTTTAGCACCAAAATCAAACGCAATGGAAGTTTCATACAATACCGCTAGGGAAGATGCTAGGAAGATGTTAGATGAACCTGTGCCGATGAACATTCGAAACGCCCCTACCTCTCTTATGGAAGAATTAGGATATGGGGAAGGCTATATCTATGCTCATGATACAAAGGAGAAGGTTGCAGCCATGCAATGTCTTCCAGACGCATTAAAAGAAAAAGAATACTACAAACCAGGAACACAAGGGCTTGAAGCAAAATATGGGGAGCGCCTAAAAGCCATAAAAGATTGGAAAAAGGCTCATATGAGCAAGGAGAAAGGCAAATGAAAATCCTCTTAGTGGAAGACGAAAAAGATCTTTCAAACGCTCTCGTAAGCATCCTTTTGGCAAACAAGTATAACGTCGATACGGCTTATGATGGTTTGCAAGGCTTGGAGCTAACGCATAATAACACCTACGATTTAATTATCACCGACGTGATGATGCCGAAGATGGATGGTTTGGAATTCATCCGAACGATTCGGAGAGAAAACAATCCGACTCCCGTATTGATACTTACGGCTAAATCGGAAATAGACGATAAAGTTGAGGGGCTTGATGCAGGTGCAGACGATTACCTGACCAAGCCATTTTATTTGAAAGAATTCTTAGCTAGAATCCGTTCCTTACTCAGAAGAAAAGGCGGCTTGATTGAGCCTTATTGTGTTGGCAATCTCGAATTAGACCACAACACCTTTGAGATTAAAACGCCATACGCCTCCCTTCCTTTGACGGATACCGAGTATCGTTTAATGGAATATCTCATCCGAAATAAAAACGTCGTTCTTCCAACGGAAAGAATCATGGATAACATATGGGGATATGATTCCGAAGCGGAAATCAATGTTGTTTGGGCTTATCTTTCGAACCTAAGAAAGAAACTCAATGAAATTCATTCCGATGTAACGATTAAAGCCATGAGAGGGGTTGGCTATAAACTTGTTAAGGTTGGAGAAGAATAAAAGGGAAGCTGGAAATCCAGCTTCTTTTACTTCTTTTGCTTTGCTAAATAATCTTCGTAGGCTTTTTGTTGCTCATGAGCACGCTTATAGGCCTTTTGTTGTTTTTCGATAAGTTTATGATTTTCAAAATAGTCGATACCCATTGCACGTTTTGCACGAAGTCCGATATATCTTGCTTTCTCTTGGGCTTTTTTCGTTCCTTCCATCAAGATTTCATAAACATGAGGGATGTCTTTTTCTAATTCATGACGACGAACACGCATCGGTTCAAGAACGTCATTGAGGCACTTTGCGAGGAATTTCTTTACTGTAACATCGCCAATTCCTCCCTTTTCATAGGCTTCTTTTAATTCTGGAAGGTTATGAAACTCAGGATAATATTTGCTAAACATTTCATCGGTTGCAAACGCTTCAAGATAGATGAAAACCGGATTATCTTTCGTATGTCCTGGATCGGTTGGCTTTAAATGGGTTGGATCGGTAAACATGGACATGACTTTTTTGTTTACGGTTGCTTCATCATCCGTTAAATAGATACAATTCCCTAAGGATTTTGACATTTTAGCTTTGCCGTCCGTTCCAGGAAGTCTTCTTGCATACGCATTTTCTGGCAACATGATTTTTGGTTCGGCAAAAACCGGTTTATATAAAGAGTTGAACTTATGAGCGATTTCTTGCGCTTGTTCCACCATCGGTTGTTGGTCTTCTCCTGCAGGGACGATTGTCGTTCCAAAAAGAAGAATATCCGCGGCTTGTGAAATAGGATAAGTCATAAAACCAACAGGGATAGATTCTCCAAATTGACGCATGGCCAATTCAGATTTTACGGTTGGATTTCTTTCCAAACGAGAAAGGGTCACAAGATTCATGAAATAGCAGGTAAATTCACTTAATTCTGGAATGCGTGATTGAACAAAGATGGTTACTTTATTTGGATCAATACCGGCAGCAAGATAATCAAGAGCAACTTCGATGACGTTGTCTTCCACTTTTTGAATATTGCCAGCATTGTCGGTTAGAGCTTGCGTGTCTGCAATCATGATATACATCTCATCAAAAGACCCACTATTTTGTAATTCCACGCGACGTCTAAGGGAACCGACATAATGGCCAATATGAAGACGTCCTGTTGGGCGGTCTCCTGTTAACATGACTCTAGGCATTTTCTTTTCTTCTTCCATATTATTCACCTACTAAAACCGACGTTTAGTTTATCACGGGATACCCAATCATTCCACGCTCTTAAGGGATTCCACCATTAAAACCTTACGAATTCGTTTCGTTAAAAGAAGATTAACCATGAAAGCCACAACAAAGGTTAGAACAAAAGAGAGGAAATAAGAGAGGGCTTTGATGCAATAGAGATATTCCACAAGTTCTACAACATTCGTGCCTAATACCCCAAGCATAAAAGGATAACCAAGAGCCAAACCAAACAGGACTCCTACTGCGGTTAAAGACATTGTTTCGAAAAGCAATGACAAAGAAATTTCGTTCCGTGAAAAGCCCAACACTTTTAAAGTAGCAATATCCCTCGTTCTTTCCTTGAAATTCATTAAAGCAAGGTTATAAAGAACAACGATTGCAAGAAGGATAGCAAACACCTTTACAGCATTCGTCATCACTTTGACTCCCGACATAACATCCTGAATCATGGCATTTCTAATTTTAGCGGTAGTAACATTGCTAATGGTGTCCGTTTTTTTACGCATTCTCTTTGCTAATTGGTCAATGTCAGTGTTTTCTTTGACTTTGACGTAAGCGGTGTTGTAGCTCAAAGAAGGAGCGTTTTTTAAAAACGGGGCATCCGTGTAGCAATATATGCCATGGTAAACAAAAGCGTCTTGCACGAAAGCCACTTCCGCTTCATAAGAAAGACTGTTGTACTGAAAATGAAGTACGTCCCCTGCTTTAGCTCCTGTTTTAGTAGAAATCTTTTGAGTGATAACAACCTTGTCATGATCAAAATTCAGATGAATCGTATCTCCATCCTCTTGCATCAAATATATTTTGCACTCGCTTTGAGGACCATTTGGCATATAGGCAGTAGCCGCTCCAGAAGCATACGGTTCCACCTCTTTTATTTCGGGATATTCCAAAAGAGTGGAGACCATATTCTCTTTCGACATCGTATTTTTAAAAGTAATGGCTAAATCTGTATTATAGAAAATAGAAAAGTCATGTTCGATTCCGTAATCAATCGTGTCTTCAATTCCAAAGCCACAAGCAAGCAAAGCCGTGCAGCCCATTACCCCAATAATTACCATAAGGGATTTGACTTTATTGATGCGTATATTTCGAAGAGCCATCTTTAAAGAAAGCATAGAAACCTTTTCTTTTTTGCTTTGATGGATGTGATGTAACTTCATTTTCGGCGGTTCCGGACGCATGGAATCTACCGGTTTTAAAGAAACTTCCTTATGGCAAATCAAGAAAGTTACAAGTGAAGAAATCCCTAAGAAAACAACCGCTGTTAAAATGCCTTCCAAAATAGGGAAGACGTAACGCAAAGTGGGCAAAGAATAAAGGATCGAATATTTTTGCCCTAGAATCCAAGGAACGATAAGAGGGCCCGATGCTTCCCCTAAAAAAGTCCCAATTCCCACAAGTAAACAAGTTAAACTTATATAGTGCCAATATATTTGGGATTTCTTTAAACCAATGGCTTTCATCGTGCCTATTTGGGAACGTTCTTGAAGAACACGTTGAGATAAAGTCGTTAGGATAACGAGGATTGCTACAGCAAAAAAGACAAATGGAAAGACGAATGTGAATTGTCTTGCTTGGGTAACATCATTGTTGATGGTTACATAAAAAGGCATCTCTGAACGGGAGGTTGTAAGATAGAGATTGTTATCTTCCTTACTAGCAAAATATTGATTAATTTTGTCTTTCAATATTGCTACACGTCCCGGCTCTTTTACGGAAATAAGATATTGATTTGGATTTGATAAGGTTTTGGAATCAAGGGAATTAAAACCAAGAAAGGCTTCTAAAGCAGCAAAAATAAAATGAGTTCCTGCTTCATTGAAATTCTCTTCCACTACTGTCCTCAATCCTTTTTTAAACATCGAATCAGACATCAAAACAAGGGAAGTGTTGTAGCTTGATTTCGTGATATTTTCTGGAAAATTCATGAATCCTGTAACGGGTGCATGAAAACAGATGGTTTCATCTTTAAAAATGTTGGTTTTCCCTTCTTTTAGATAAGGGTCGACATAGGAAGCGTACTTGTTTAAGCCATAGGAAGCGAGACTCAAATAGAAAGGAACATCTTGATTCAAGATGAAAGCACTGCTCCCAGTCAAATTATTGGTTTTGCTTTTAAGCTCTTTATCAAAATAAACGAAATCCGTGTCCGTAGACGTGTTTGAAAGCTCCATCTCACCATAGGGTTTTGATATTTGTGGGAAAGAAGGAACGACAGCCAAATAAACGGATTTGGTATTGGCTTCACAAGGAAGATAAAGGCGTCCATCCATCTCCTCCCCTTCTTCTAAAAACGAAGAAATCATTTCTTGATCTTCTTTTTCATAACGGGTTGTTGTTACCCAAAGAGAAGCAAGATTTCCTTCAGAATAGACTTCGTTAACACGGTTTTCAAATGATTGGGCGTTTGCTAAAAGGCCAACAAACAAAGTAACCGCGATAGCGCCAATGGCAATTACAGCCAAGAATTGAGCCCACGCCTTCTTAAAAGAGCGGAGGAGCATCTTATTTAAAAGAGAATGAGTTGATGTCTTTTCCATTACCAGTCTACCTTTTCTGGGCTTATTGGATGTTCATTGATGACATCGGAGACGATTTTCCCATCGGAAATACGAATGACACGGGTCGCGCATTCGGCTATTTTTTGGTTATGGGTGACGATGATAACGGTTTTCTTATAGTTAAGCGAAACATCGTGCAGAAGTTTTAGAATCTGAGCTCCAGTTTTCGAATCCAATGCACCCGTAGGTTCGTCACATAAAAGAAGCCTTGGGTTTTTAACAATCGCTCTAGCAATAGCAACACGTTGTTGTTCTCCACCCGATAACTGGGAAGGGAAGTTAAATGCACGTTTTTCTAAACCCACTTCTTCAAGGATTTTTTCCGAATCAAAAGGATTCTTTGCAACGGATGCAGCTAATTGCACATTCTCAAGCGCCGTTAAATTAGGCATTAGATTATAGAATTGAAAAACAAAGCCGATATCTTCTCTTCGAAAACGAGAAAGCTCTTTGAAATCATATTTAGCGACATCCTCATTTCCGATAAGATAGGAGCCCCCTGTCGCATTATCCATTCCACCAAGGATGTTTAAGAGAGTGGATTTTCCTGCACCAGAAGCGCCTAAGATAATCGTGAAAGAGCCTTCTTCCAAAGAGAAAGAAACGTCATTTAAAGCACGAACTTCATTTTCTTGCCCGGGATTATATATTTTAGATAAATCTTTGACTTCGATTTCGTTCATTTTTCTTTCCTTTTGGAGACAAAATAATTATGAAGTTTCCTTAAGGAAAAGAGAAGAATAAGTATTATTTGGCTTACTTTTTATTAACGAAAGAAAAGATTCCGTAATATACAGGTATTGCAAGGAAAAGGATCCAAGTTGGATGCCATATGCCCAAGCACATGCCAATGAAACAATAAATGCCTGTGACAAGCAAAGGAATGCAGAATTTATTTGGGTTCCTATCAATAATAGCCCCAACTAAACTAGAAATAACGGGTGGAAAAAGGAATAATGGCCAAAGTAAAGCCCACATATTTTGTTCTTTTATTAAAAGCCCAAAAAGGATGTAAAGGATGCTGACGATAGCCATGCCTATTCCACCAACAAGGGCTTCAATCCAAGCATATGGGTGTTTCTTTTCCTTGTTTTCATCTAATTTGTTTTCTTTTTCGGCCGTCTCTTCTTTGATTTCTTGAGCAATCTCTTCCACACTTTGATCAGAATTTAATAAATCATCCAAAGAAACGTTATAAATCTTTGCTAAGCAGATTAAATTATCCGTATCAGGTGAAGCTTCTGCTCTTTCCCATTTGGATACGGCTTGACGTGATAAGCCAAGTTTCTCCGCCAATTGTTCTTGCGAAAGACCACTTTTCTTTCTTAATTCAATAAGTCTGTTTGCGATTTCAATGTTCATTTTGTTTGCCTCCATTTAGAACAACACCAATTTATAAAGTTGCACCAAAAGTTACTAGCAAGTCTGCTTTTCAAAGTCGCAACCAGCGGTTGCGCACCAATAAAACCCCTATTTTTGCCCTTTTATTCTACAATGCCAAGTTAGAAGAGGCCAATCATTAAAGGTGGAATTTTAATTCCCTTTGCAATGATCGACTGGATAAATACGTTGCTAGTCTCCCTTTCTATGTCTATTGATGCGATGATGGTAAGCACAACGAACGGTTTAAAAAAGAACATGCCTGTTTGGAAGATGTTGCTACAACAATCGATGCGCTATGCATCGGCTTTGTTTATCTTGAGTTATCTATTAGAAATACTCTCATTGTTTTTTTCCATTATCGGCATTACAACATTCGTTCTTTCTTTTTAAGTGTTCTTTTAGCAAAACAAATCGCCAAATACTTAGAAAAATGGGCAGGACTTATTGCGGCAATCGTTTTCCTTGCCGTTGGATTAAAAATCTTGCTTGAAGGTATTTTGTAATTTCTTAGAAAAACTTATAATGAGTTTGCTAGGAAACTAGCTACCAGAGGGAAACATTGTTCCCCTACAACTTATTTTAAAGGTATCCTGACTGGAGACGCTGGTGTTGAAAGCCTGACCATTATGGAATCAGGAATCCTAAAAGCCGACCAAGGAGACCACCTCATTCACACGAGGAAACTTATCCTTCCCTCTGGGGATATGAAAAAACGGCTATCAAACGATAGCCTTTTCTTTTAATTCCAATACTCGACTTTGATTTCATCAAACATCTTTGCCACTTCAGCGGAAGGATCGACGTAGCTTTGAATCATTTGATCAATAACATTATCAGGAACCCATTTGTCTTTGATACGCATCTTATTTTGTTTATAACAAATGGAATAATCATGCATCTTAATCATAAAAAGAAGAGAGTGATCATATCCTTTTAAGCGATCCATGTAATATTTACGTCTATAGTCTTCAAGGAAAATGGAATCTTCAATAACCGTGCATTCCTCGTATTTGGCAAAAATCTCATTGCTTTGACGAATCATTTCATCAAAGATGACTTCCATATGCTCTGGAAAGATAAGGTATGAGCCGGTTATTTGTTTTCTTGTTTCATCCGTATCGATGATAAAAACGTTTTTATGTGTCTTTTGATATTCCTTACACCAGGTGGACTTGCCACTTCCGGGAATACCCGCCATCAATATCAGGTTTTTCATTAGACGAGTCTCTTTCTTAAGAAACTAGAAACTGCGTTGATGCCAATAACAAGAATCAAAATACCAATAATACAAGCGCCAAGGTTATGGTAATGGTTCGCTTCGGTAGAAAGATAGTAACCAATACCACCATCAACGCCAAGAACAACACCTAAGATTGTTGCAGTGCGAATGTTGATATCAAAACGATATAAAGCAACAGAAATTAAATTTGGACGAACTTGAGGCAAAACAGCCAAATGTATTTGTTGCCATTTGCCTGCTCCACAAGCTAGTACCCCTTCAATCGGCTCTTCTTGAATTCCGTCTATTTGGTCAGCATAAAGTTTTCCAATCATGCCAATAGAGTGAACGCCAATAACCAAGATACCTGAAACATAGCTAAAGCCGGAGAACATAACAAGAATTAAAGCGAAGATAATCTCAGGGAAAGTACGAATGGCAATTAAAATGATTTCACATGGCCAAGCAGCATTTCCAAAGAGTTTATGCGAAGCTAATAAGCCAAAAGGTATAGCAACAATGGAAGCAATTAAAGTGCCAATATAAGCAATGCCAAAGGTTTTGATAATGAACCAAACAACGCTTTCTTGAAAGGTATAAGAACCATAGCCAAAGAAGAAAGACCAATCTGGCTGAACAAGTAATCCAAGGTTATACCAACCTTGTTTGATATTTCCGCCAATGGCAAATTCATCGTTCATATTTAAATCGAAATGAACGAAAAGAAGCATGGAAATGAGGGCTACGATAAACAATAAATCAACAACCCAGTCCAAAGGACGTTTTTTATACGCTTCCTCTGCAGAGCCAAAATTCTTTGCTTTGCGATAAGTGATTTGATCAATCACAAGCATGGCAAGGAGGGCGATAACAAGAAAAATGGAACTAATACCAAAAGTGATACTCATCTTGATTTCCTCCCTAACATGTTTGAAATGATTTGCAAGAAGATAACCTCAATAAATAAAGGAATCATCATTGCGCCAATCTTGTCATAATAACCGGATGCATAGTTATTTTTCAAAGCATAACCATATCCGCCAGCTCCCACGTAGCCAAGAATGACAGAAGCACGAATGTTAATTTCAAACGTATATAAGACGTTGGCAAAGAACATTGGTTGAACTTGTGGGTGAATGCCAAGCAAAATACATTGAATTGTGCCACCACCATTACTTCTTATGGCTTCAAACGGTGACATTTCAACTGTTTCGACATATTCATACATCATTTGATACATGATGCCTAAAGTAAATATAGCGATAGATAAGACACCGGTAACTAAGGAAGCGCCAAAGAATAAACGAAGAATTAAAGCCATTACCAATTGAGGCACGGTTCTAAGAATATCGTTAATGGTTCTAACCGTTCCTCTAAGAACACGGTTTTTATTGATGTTTTGTGCGCAAAGATAATAAATAGGGACAGAGAGGACGCAGCCAATAATCGTGCCCAAGAAGCACATCTCATTGGTTGTCCAAATATCCTTAATAGCGGTACCCCACATATAACCCCAGTAAGCATCCCATGTCTTTAAGGAATTAGGAAGAGGAGAGAACATTTTTACAAATATGGCACCAAGCTGATCCCATTTAAAACCAGAGAAGGTTTTATAATCGATTGTAAATAAACAACCGATAAGCAAAAGAACAACAGCAACTAAAGAAACGATCAAAGCAATTGGTTTCTTCTTACGAACTGTGCGTGTACAAGAGCCATCCTGTGCTTCGGAAAGATCGACGGTGACATCGTAATAAAAGTATTTATCAACAAACTCTTTTTTCTTCAATGCACGGGCTTGTTTCTTCTTGTACGCTTCAATTTTCTTTAATTGCTCAGGCGTGTATTCTTCAGAATGATTCGTAGCATCCATTATTTTTCCTCCGAAGAATCAAGGCCAAGATTTTCGTTTTTGTTAAGTGCACGTCCGTAAATTTTCATTGTCACTTCATCGGTGACTTCTTCTGGTTTGCCATCGAAAACAACTTGTCCAGCTTTAACGCCAATAATACGGGTTGAATAACGTTTTGCTAAATCAACGTGGTGCATATTGGCAATAATGGTGATTCCGAGTTTATTAATACGAGTGAAATCATCCATGACACTAATGGTGGTCACCGGGTCAAGAGAGGCAACAGGTTCATCAGCTAAGATGAGTTTTGGGTCTTGCGTTAGAGCTCTTGCTAAAGCGACACGTTGCTGTTGTCCACCAGATAACTGGTCGGCACGAACATATGCTTTATCAAGAATTCCAAGTTTGTCTAAGCTACGCAAAGCAAGCATTTTTTCGTCTTTTGAATAGATATTGAATAAGGTTTCAAAAGTATTGTGATAGCCAACTCTTCCAGCCAAAACGTTTTTGAAAACGGTTGAACGTTTCACAAGGTTGAAAGATTGGAAAATCATGCCAATGTCTTTACGAGCAGAACGGAGTTTCTTTCCTTTTAAAGAGGAAATATCCACTCCATCGATGAGAATTTCACCACCACTGATGTCATGCATTCTATTAATGCAACGAATAAGGGTGGATTTCCCAGCTCCGGAAAGGCCGATGATTGAAACGAACTCACCATCTTGGATGGTAAGATTAACGTCACTTAAAGCTTTGAATCCGTTTGGATACACTTTATCTACATGTTTAATTTCAATCATAGGGCCTCTCCGAATATTTTTATGGATTAATTTTAACCTAATTTAGAATTAGGCGATATCGTTTCCTTGGGCATCAACTTCGCCGTTCATAGCTTTTCTTTGAAGGATCTTGTGGGCTTCATCGAACATTTCAGAGCTAGAATTGCCAGCGAAATCATCAGCTTGGACTTTATATCCTGCACGGGAAGCAGAAAGAAGAACATCAACTTTTCCTGGGTTGGCAACGTATGCGGAAGCATAAGAAGCGGCAGGTAAGAAAGCGGCATCAATTTGCTTAGCAACAAGAGCTTGTGTGGTCATTTCATAACCGCTAGAAGCTGGAGCAACAGTGATAGTGAAATCGAATTTATTGTCGACATAGCCAGAAAGTTTTGGAGCAAGAGCTTTTGCTCTAGATTCCAAAGTAGAGGCATCGTTGGATGGAACTAATTGGATGTTGATCTTCTTTTCCGCATCGGTGGAAGGAGCATCTTTTGGATCGTTGGTTACATTTTCTGGAATGGTAACGGTGTTGCCTTTTTGGGCTTCGCTCCACTTATACATTTCTTTAGCAGATTTATAGTCGGAGTCTTTTGCATCAACATAACCGGTGTGGCTGTAGATTTGATAGACCAACCAAGCGGCAGAACCTTCTGTATCCTTGGTTCCATCTTTAACGGCAGCTTTGAAGGCTTTAGAGATAGCATCACGTTTTGCATCACTTAAGGAAGAACGAACAGAGACAGTATCGTTCATGATTGGATCAGTGATGGCAATGGTGTAAGTATTGGCAAATAATTCGTCTCTCTTTTCATATTTGCCACCTTTTTGAACATAAGCAGAACCGTATCTGGTATCCATGAAACCGCAGGTAACATCGATAACACCGGTCATTAAGCTATCAACACCATCTGGATAGGTGCCTTGTTCGACACAAATGACAGCTTTTGCTTTATCAGCTTCGCTTAAAGCGTTGTATTCAGCACGGGTCTTGAAACCAAGAGTGTATCCGTGTTGATAGAGATAATAGGTTGGATAGACATAGCCAGCGGAAGAAGTAGAAGACATAACGCCCCAAACGGCATTCTTGTCATGTAATTTCTTGAGCATTTGTTCTTCGGTGTCACCTTTTGTGATGCCAAATTTGTCTTTTCCGATATATTCACGGGCTTGGTCACGAAGAGTGTAGATGACGGCGCTATAGAACATGACTTCGGTTTTGGATTGTTGTCCACGATAAACATAAGCATTGCTTGCAAGTTCATCGACTTTTGCATCAATGGCGTTTCCGGTGCCGCCGTTACCGCATGATGCGAGCATGGAGGCGAACATAACGCCATTCATGATGAGGAGACTTAATTTCTTTTTCATAAGTTTTTTCCTTTCGGGCTTTTGCCCATTATCTGATGCAACACAATAAGTTTGATTAAAAGAAAGATTCTCCAATGCGCATTATCCTCTACAGATTAATGTAAGCATATGGGCCTTTACAAAAAGACATATCGTATTCATCAGCCTTAAGTTTAACCACGGTTTTGCCTCTAGTGGTAGCAGTATTTGTTAAGAAAGCGTTTTCTAATAAAAACACTTTTATATTTTCATTTTTTATAAGATAATAATTGTTCTCAAAAATGCTAAAAAATAAAGTTTTTATCGATATTTCTCTTTAGGGAAGTTTTATATTATACAACACATTTTTGTTGATATGAACCAGTTTAAAAATATCGATATTTTCAGAATGCAAAATCTTCTAAACGTCTATTAGATTGAATGCTCATATAAAACCATTTTGAAATGAAAAGGCTCCCGAAGGAGCCAATAAGGGTTTGTTTTTTAGTCAATATCGAAGGCCCAGTTTCCATTCTTAAAGAGTTGGACTTCTTCCCCGTTTTCTTTTGTGCCGGCAATGTTAAGGTCTTTGGATCCAATCATGAAATCGACATGGCTTAGAGAACGGTTAATGCCAAATTGGTAAAGTTCTTCATCACTATATTTATGATAATCAGGATAAAGTTCAGTGAATCCTCTTCCTAAGGCAAGGTGACATGCAGCATTCTCATCATAGAGAGTGTTATAGAAAAGAAGACCGGTATTATTGATTGGAGAGTCAAATGGAACAAGAGCGCATTCTCCAAGATAAGCACTTCCTTCATCCAAAGAAAGGATAGAGCGAAGAGCTTCTTCTCCTGTTTCCGCATGAACATCCACTGCTTTCCCTTCGTGGAATTTCACCCAAAAGTTTGTGATTAAAACACCATTATAAACAAGTGGCTTGGCGGAATAGACAATTCCTTCAGCTTCTCCTCTTTTTGGAGAGGTGAAGACTTCTTCTGAAGGAATGTTTGGCTGGAAGAATCTTCCATCCATGGTGAGTTCCCCACCTCCAAGGAAGATAACCCCAGGGATCAAGCCAACACGAAGATCCGTACCATTTTTAGACGTATAATGAAGTTCTTTAAGACGTAAGGAGTTAAGATAATCGCAGCGTTTTTTAAGATTGATATCGTGCTTCTCCCAATTGACGATGCCGTTTCCATCCAAAGCGCGAGAAGTAAGAAGGATCGCTTCCCATAATTTCTCTATTGCTTCTTTTTCATTTTCTTTTGGGAAAACCTTCATTGCCCATTCTTTTGCTGGCGCTCCAGCAATACACCAGGCAATTTTGTTTTCGGTCATCTCTTTATATTTTCCATATATCTTATATTGAGCTTGACGAATGCGGGCAGCCTTAGAAGAGTCCGTTCCTTTTGAACCATCTGGATCATCCGAATCAACCCAAATAAAAGAAGGAAGCTCTTCTCCGCGAAATTTCCAATAAGCAAGATCCATTGGAGTAAGTTGGGATAACTCTTCTTCATCTCCATAAAGCAAGTTTGCTTTTGAAACTTTTTGAGAGGTCCATTGAACAATGACGCGTTTGGCGCCTAAGCGATAGGCTTCTTCCACAAGAAGGGTAACAAAATCTTCTTGGTCAACGTTCGCGGAAATAATGACTTTCTCGCCTGCTTTTAAAGCAATTCCACTACGAACAATGAGTTCGGCGTATTTTTGAATAATTGTCTGCTCCATCTTTATTTTCCCTCGTGGTGATGGCAACAACATTCATGTTCTTCGTTTTCTTGATGTTCGTGTTGATGGCAACATTCATGTTCTTCGTGCTCGTGATGATGACAACAGCCATGTTCATATTCAGGATCTTCTTGAGCATGTTTTCCACAACAGCATCCATCATCATCCCCACAGCAACACTCGCCTTCTTCTTGTTGATAAGAAATCTCTACATCAAAATAATGGGCAATTTCATCAAGAGATGGATAACGTCCTGCAAGAGTGAGTTTTTCATCCATATAAACAATAGGTAAGATGCAAAGTCCCTTCTTTTCGATGATTTCCTGAACTTCTTTGTTAGAGAATTCACCATCTTCATAGAAATGTCTTTCAACGTGGTATCCCGCATCCACTAAGGCGAACAAAAGATCTTCGATGTCGAAGTATTCCACCTCGTCTTCGCCATGACGACGTAGTTCATATAATTCTAGTTTCTTTTCCATAAACATATCTTAAGAGAAAAGAAAGGAAAAGTAACGAAAAACGCTTAAGAATCAGTTGTTTAAAGGAGAAAGAACAACATGCCCTTCTTTACGGGTCTGTTTCATATCAATAATTCTTTGATTTTCCGAGCCTCTAAACTTTAAGGAAATGTTTTTTTGTTCAAGTATAAATTTGCCATCTACAAGAATATCAATAGAATCCAATATCTCATCAGTAACTTCACAATAACGTTTTCCACCAGGTACAAGGTCTTTATCATAGGTAAAACCTGTATATACCCAAATATTCTTATGAGGGAATCGTTCTTTGAATTTACGAATCAAAGAGATAATTCCTCTTTGATTTTCAATTTCAAAAGGCTCCCCACCAAGAAGAGTTAAACCAGCATAGTAATCCTTGGAACATTCTTGAAGGATTTTTTCTTCTACTTTTTCGTTATATTCCTGGCCAAAAAGAAAATCCCATGTCTCAGGTTGAAAACAGCCTTTGCAGCAATTCGTGCAGCCAGAAACAAATAAAGAGACGCGAATTCCTTCACCATTAGCGGAATCCGCTAACATGATTTGACCATAATGCATAAGTAAACCTCTAGTAAGAAAATCCCTCATTATGAGGGATTTGAATTATTGATGTTCGTGTTTTTCTTTTTCTTCATCGCATGTCGGGCAAGAAAGGTGAAGGACACGGTCCTGAATCTCTTGGGTTCTGCCTTGGTTCCAATATTGGGTGCCAATGTAACCACAGGTTCTTCTTGCAACGTGCATCTTGTTTTGATCGCGATTCCCGCATTTAGGGCATTCCCATACGAGCTTGCCTGTTTCATCACGAACGATTTTGATTTCACCATCATATCCACAGACGTCGCAATAATCACTCTTCGTGTTCAATTCTGCGTAAAGAATGGTGTTATACATATGTTTCATAATCGCAAGAACAGCATGGATGTTATCTTGCATATTTGGAACTTCGACATAGGAAACAGCTCCGCCTGGAGATAGACGTTGGAATTTCGCTTCTTTTGTGAGCTTATCGAAAGCGTTGATGCTTTCACGAACATTAACGTGATAGCTATTGGTGATGTAGTTATGGTCGGTAACGCCCGGAATGATGCCAAAACGTTTTTGTAGGCATTTCGAGAATTTATAGGTCGTGCTTTCAAGCGGAGTTCCATAAACAGAATAGTCGATATTTTCAATTTTCTTCCATTCGTTACATTTATCGTTAAGAAGTTGCATGATGCGTAAGCCAAATTGTTCTCCATCTGGGGAAGTATGAGATACGCCCTTCATGTAATAAACCGCTTCGGCTAAGCCAGCATATCCAAGGGAAATGGTGGAATATCCATCATAAAGGAGTTTATCAATGGTTTCTCCTGGCTTTAAACGAGCAAGGGCACCATCTTGCCAAAGAATTGGCGCAACATCGCTAGGAGTTCCAAGGAGCCTATTATGACGAATTTGAAGAGCGCGGTGACAAAGTTCCAAACGTTGGTTCATGATTTGCCAGAAACGAGCTTCATCTTTGCCAGAAGAACAAGCGGCATCCACAAGATTGATTGTGACAACCCCTTGGTTAAAACGGCCATAATAACGATGTTGACCAGGAACATAGTCAAGAGCATCGCTTAAATTTCCTAATCCGGCTGGAGTAAAACGATCAGGAGTTAAGAAAGAGCGGCAACCCATGCAAGGATAGACGTCTCCTTTAAGTTCTTTCATGATCTTTTCGGAGATATAGTCAGGAACCATACGTTTTGCCGTACATTCTGCGGCTAATTTAGTTAAGTAATAATACTTGCTACCTTCTTCAATATTGTCATCTTGCAAAACGTAGATGAGTTTAGGGAAGGCTGGAGTAATATAAGCGCCTGTACGATCTTTAACGCCAAGGATACGTTGCTTAAGCATTACTTCCGTAATTAAAGCTAAGTCGTCTCTAGTTTGTCCTTCTGGAAGCTCATGTAAATATAAGAAAACGGTAACGAATGGAGCTTGTCCATTGGTGGATTGAAGGGTGATAAGCTGATACTGAATGGTTTGACAACCACCTTCCACTTCTTTACGAACTTCTTGTTCTACTAAGTCTTTGAATTTATCTTCCGTTGTTTCAATGCCGGTAGATTCGAATTCGCTTCTTAAACGTTTCGCAATTCTCTTACGAGAGAGATCGACAAACGGAGCAAGATGTGACATGGAGATGGTTTGTCCGCCATATTGGCTGCTCGCGACTTGGGCAACAATCTGAGAAGCAACCGTACAAGCGGTAGCAAAAGAATGTGGTTTATCAATACGAGTGCCAGAGATACACGTTCCATTCTCAAGCATGTCTTTTAAATCAACCAAGCAGCAATTGTGCATGTGTTGAGCAAAATAATCAGAGTCATGGAAATGGATAATGCCTTCTTTATGGGCTTCCACAATATCGTCTGGAAGAATGTATTTATTGGTATAGTAACGGCTCCACTCGCCAGCCATATAGTCTCTTTGAACAGAAAGAATGGTTGGATTCTTATTGGAGTTTTCTTGTTTTACTTCTTCATTATCTCTTTCGACAACGCCAGCGATTTTTTGATCGATATCGCTCATTTTGCGATTTTCCGCGTGTTTATAGCGATAGGTGATATAAAGTCTAGCAACCTTGAACTTGCCAGAGCCCATCAAAGCGTCTTCTACCTTATCTTGAATTTCTTCAACGGAAAGATCACGGCCTGCATTGATAGCATCTTTTTGAATACCGAGGGCAATATTGGCAATCTCTTCAGGGGAGAGACGTTCGGAAGGAATACCTTCTTCATCATTAGCGCCATTGATGGCATTAACGATTTTTTGGCGATCAAAAGGAACACGTTCTCCAGAACGTTTCATAACGCAGATTTTTGTTTCTTCTGTTTCCATATTCCCGTCTAGGGATTCGTCATAAAATGTTTTCATAAAATACCTCGTGTGACAAAAAAGAAACTATAGGCTTTTGTTTCCTTCGAGCGTGATTATTTTAGTTTGTCCTAGAGGGAATTCAAGAAGAATGCACCTTCATGCTATACAGTGTATAAAGAAGGTCAAAAAACATCGATAAAATCTATGTTTTTTAATATTTTAGCGTTTTAAAAAACATTTTAGGTATCAATTTCATTTGACTCCTTGTAGCCTTTCGCGATTTCGATAAAACGAGAAACTGACAAAGCGTTTTTAGGAAGCATTTTTGCTTAAAAAAATCAAGTATTGTATTTTCATTTTTTGGCTTAAATAAAAGATGAACTTTTCCATTTAAATAATTGTTTCAAATACCGAATTTGTGTGTTTCTCCAATTCGCAATAACGACAACCCTGTTCATTGACTTCTTTTCTCTTTGGTGCTGAGTGTCATTAGTGGGTTAATTGTTTCCACCTATTATTCCTGTTTTTGGTTAGGGGACGCCTCCAAGGGCGCTTAGGCCCGGGCTTCCTTGCGGCGTGTTTGATGGTCATGCTGCCATCCCAGGGCCTTTTTGATTATCGATTCGACGCAGCTGCTGCTCATGTCGTTCATAACGGTTCCCCTTCGATATGAACAATATGTGTCAAAAGCAATTAGGTGGAAACAAATAACGGTATAATCACAATGATAGATATTCAGAGATGAGGAAAATCATGAATAAATTTAAAATAAAAGATAAAGTGTGGTTGTTATGTAATAACGGCAGACCCGAACGTCTTAATAAAAACAGGTTTAACGATGACTACGACTTGATGGCCATGGTTATAGGATATGTTGAGACTTCTCCCCTTCTTAAAGATAGATGGCGGCATTATTATTTGAAGCAGGGGTATAAATATGTGTTTTGCAGCGTCACTAGATTCGATGGGCTTCATCCATGTGCCCACCTAGCAAAAGAAGGAGAACTAAGAAGATACTACGGCCACGATTACGACATTGAATTCAATGAAATTTATGACGACTTCGAACATCAGTTGAAACACGTTTCTGGTATAGTTCCATTGGAAAAATGGGATGGTTTAAAGTAAAATTTCGTGCATGAAAGGGCAAGCCTTAAATCCTTATCTTCCTTTATATGAATATACGCCAGATTGTGAGCCTCATGTTTTTGGCGATCGTCTTTATGTATATGGTTCCCACGATTGTTATGGCGCGTTTCCTTTTTGCCATAACAATTACGTTACCTATTCCACTCCCATCGATGATTTAAGCGATTGGCGTTTTGAAGGCGAGATTTTTAATAAAAAAGAAGACCCCCATAATCGAAACGGGAAAAAAGATCTATATGCACCAGACGTAACGCAAGGTAAAGATGGCAAGTTTTATCTTTATTATTCTTTAGCGTGGGAGGGGACGATTGGTGTAGCCATATCGAATAGACCAACTGGACCATTCCATTATTTAGGGGATGTTAGATATCCAAACGGGGAAACATTAGGTAGGAGAAAAGGAGACACTTTCCAATTCGATCCAGCCATATTTATAAACGATAATGGAAGAATTTATCTTTATTCGGGATTTGGCGCTATTTCTTTTTTCCCTCAAATTCAACACGGATTAAAACCGATGGGTGGCTTTGTTATGGAACTAGAAGATGACATGCTCACCATAAAGAAGGGACCCATTAAGCTATTTTCCAAAGCAAATGACAAAATCAATTTGAATGGAGCCAGCAAGGAACATTCTTTCTTTGAAGCAAGTTCCCTAAGAAAGATTAATGGGACGTATTATTTCATTTATTCTTCTTTGAATGGAGATGAACTTTGTTATATGACCTCTTCTTCTCCTGTGGGCCCATTTCAATATAGAGGGGTGATTATTTCTAATGGGGATGTAGGGTTAAACGGAAGAAAAAGAGAGGATGCCGTCACTCCAATCGGCAACAATCACGGAAGCATCGTTTCCATTAAAGATAAGTTTTATATTTTTTATCACCGTCATACGAATTATACGAATTCTGACCGTCAAGATTGTGCAGAAGAAATTTACATAGATAAAGAAGGTAGCATCGCTCAAGTTGAAATTACCTCTTGTGGATTAAATGGAGGGCCTCTAATAGGAAAAGGATCCTATCCCGCATCGATTTGCTGTTACTACAAAGGGAAAGGAAAGAATGTTTTCTATCCTTTCTTTGCTCTTCCTTTTCAAAAGAGGAGACTCCGTATTCATCAAGACGGAAAAGATGAAGATAGGAATCCTCAATACGTTCAAAACATAAGAGATGGTGCGTTAATTGGCTATAAATATTTTGATTTATCACACACGTCTCGCGTCTTTTTGAATTTGAAAGGGAAATTTAAAGGGAAAATCTCTATTCGTTTTGAAGAAAAAGGGAAGGATTTATATAGTGTGGATGTGAACACAAAGGGAAAGGGAAGAATCTGTATATCTTTCAATTCAGAAGATAAGAAAAAAGCCCTCTATTTCCATTTTGAAGGAAAAGGAAGGCTGGATTTCTATTCGTTTATCTTGGAATAATTACCAAATACGGACACGTTTCTCTGGAGCAAGATACATGCCATCTTTTTCTGTGACATGGAAGGCTTCATACCATTCTTCAAAGTTACGAGGTTGCATATTGGCACGAAGTTCTGCTGGAGCATGTACATCATTTGTGAGTAAAAGTTGGATGTATTGAGGTTTGGCTTTCATGCACCACACCTTCGCCCAATTATGGAAATAGTCTTGGAAAGAAGCGTCTTTAAGTTCATGCATGATGCTAATGGTGACACCCATCCCACCGTTATCCGCAATATTTTCAGAAACGATAAGTTCACCATTTACTTTGCCACCATAGAAATCGATGCCATCAAATTCTTCGATCATCTTTTTGGTAAGTTCTTTGAAGGCTTTATAGTCTTCCTCTTTCCACCAGTTAGCTAGGTTGCCTTTTTCATCAAAGGAAGCGCCATTGTTATCGAAAGCGTGAGAAATTTCATGTCCAATAACCGCTCCAATGCCACCAAGGTTTTCAGATTCAGATTGTTTTAAACTATAGAATGGTTTTTGAAGGATGGCGGCTGGGAAAGTAATGTCGTTAGAGAATGGGTTATAGCAAGCGTTAACCATGTGTCCTGGCATACCCCACTCGGAACGATCGACTGGTTTATTGAGTTTCTCTAAGGAATGAAGAATACTCTTGGAAGAAAGTTTCAAAAGAGTAACGAAGAGAGGATCCTCATCTTCAACTTTTAAGGAAGAATAGAATTCGTCGATCTTATCTGGATAGCCCATTTTAATGGCAATGGTATCCAATTTTAAAATAGCTTTTTCTTTGGTTTCTTCTTGAAGGAAGGTGTTCTTTTTCATGCGGCCTTTATAGGCTTCAATGATACGTTTCACCAATGAGACAACATCTTTCTTGGCTTCTTCACCAAAATAGGTTCTGCCATAGTAAACGCCAATTGGCTCGGAGAAAACTCTGCCAACCAATTGATAAGCTTGTTTCTCGAGAATTGGATCTTTAGCAATACCATATAGGCTTCTACGGTATGTGGTGCTTAAACTATGAAGCTCAATGGAAAGATTCTTTGCGCCTGCAATAAGATAATTCACATAAGCCCAGTGTTTATAGAGAGGGAAAGTCTCTTCATTAAAGTATTCACGGAAATTACGAATGGCTTTAGGATCATAGACAATCACTTCCTGAGGGATATCTTCACCATAGAAGTTCTTTAAAAGATGAAGGAAATCGAATGGTTCAAGAAGAGACGCCACTTCTTTTGTGCTCATTGGATTGTAGTTTGCAACATAATCCGCCCATTCAAGTTGGCTTTTTACTTGTTTGGCAATAAGCGCATCGAAAGCAAGCGCATCTTCGATGTATTTTTCTTGTTCTTCTTCGCTTAACGAAGTTTTCGCAAGAATCGCCTTTGCCATGTTCTTAAAGACTTCTAACAATTGTTTGCCTGCCGCATTATCTTCTGCGTAGTAAGTAGTGTCAGGAAGAATGATACTTGGGCCAGTTAAAATGAAAGCGTTCTTTTCTGTGTTTTTCATATTTGGATCAACACCAAAAGAAAAAGGAAGATCAACGCCATCAAGAATAAGGGATTTAGCCTTTTTGTTTAAATCCGCAACATCTTTTATGTCTTCAATTTCCTTTAAATAAGGAAGAATAGGCTGCACTCCTTCTTCATCTCTGCGTTTCACATCAAGGACTTTGTTATAAAGTTTGACCGCTTCTTTTAGTTCTGGAAGAGGGATCTCCTTCTCTCCTTTTGCGAAGGAAGCAAAATCATCACGAAGAAGTTTTTCCACCTCTTCATCAAGCTTCGCAAAACCTCCTGTGGTAGGTCTATCATCAGGAATTACGGCGCTTTTTAACCATTCGCCGTTTACAGCATGATATAAATCATCTTGAATTCGAATTTCGTTAGACATAAATAACTCCTATACGTAAAGGATATTAGCAACTTTTCTAAAGATTGCACGTTTAATTTAAATTAAGGAAAAGGAGAAGCGTTATTTCGCCTCTCCTGTTTTCCAAAGATAGATGCCACCAACCAAGACGCTAGCAAGACGAATGGAAACATTCCCTTTTACGTAGATTGTCGCCCCAGGCATGCTGGTTAATGTCGTTGTTTCAAAACCACTAGCAAGCAATTTCTCTCGATATTTTTGGAAGAAAGATGCTGCATCCGCCGTTTGGGTATTGGAATAAACCTCTAACTCCAAAGTAGAATCAGAGGCAAGCCATTGGCTATAGACATTTCCATCGTAGACATAGGGGACATTATCCGCTTCATCGCCAAAATACTTTTGAAGGTAGGAGTAAATCTTTGGATCTTCGTCTTTCCATGTTTTTGGCTCGACCCATGTAGGTAAATTAGTCATTTTTTCTTCTAAAGAAGATCCCAGTTTAACATCTTCACCATATAAGAATGAAAGGGTTTCTGAGCCAGATTGGCTAATGCCATCGCTATATTCATAATAGGCGGAAAGCACTTCTTCTTTTGCTGGATCGACGGTTAATTTAAAAGTGGAAGGCAGGAAATATTTCTCATCGCTTCCGAGGATCATCTTATCTTTTGCTCCTTTTAAGATATAGGAGTCAAACATATATTCATTTTCGCCTGTTTTAGCAAAGATGTTTGGCGATAATCCAAAGGAAATTAAAGAGGAAAGTTCTCCTTGAGTGACAAAGCCATTGGTTTTGATCACGCCATCCGTTCCAACGAGGAAACGTTGGTAAGAAGAATCATCAAGCTTTTTATAACCATCGATAAAGGTTTTTGCTCCTCCGCCTGTGTAGTAATCCTTTTCTTTCACAAAGCTCTTTAAATCGTAAGTGGTTATAAATCTAGAATAGCTACTCTTATCATTAACGGCAGTGACTTGAAATTTCTCTGTTCCGTTAAATTTCTCAAAAGCCTTGGCTAAAATGGCGTTTTCCGTCTTTGCTTCATAAGGGGCTGGATTTGTGATGCTACGATCTTTTACCAATTGGCAAGTAATTGTCGTTTGATAAGTGAAAGTATCACCGTTTTCGTATTCATCTTGGCCGAGTCTATAAGTAAAAACTACATGGTCGATTTGTTTGTTAACAAGGAAAAGGTCAATCCATTGAATTCCGTTTTGCCCATTAAAATTACATAAACTGCGGAAGAAAGAAGACTGATTATAGCCATAATAACGGTACTGGTTCTCTCCAATCTTACGGAAGGCCTTTAATTGTTTTGTGAGGAATTCCGTTGGAGAAGGATAGGAATAATCCCAGGTGTAATATTTCGAAAAACGCTCTTCTGAAAGTTTGTTTTCGCCATCTAAACCAATATAAGAAGGGATTCCATCCTCGTTATTACGAACAAGATTCGTTAGCCTTCTGGACGTTAAAACATCAATTGACGTGTGTTCATATTCGTTTTGAGAACGATTGATTTCTTCTTTGGCGACAATTCCTTCTTCTCCTCCTGTGATTTTGACATAGGATTCGTTATTTAAGGAAATGACATCTTTCTCATCTAGGAAAAGCAAAGGGGCCGCTTCTTCTAGGCTCAAAGAAGGCATATTCATTTCATAATTCTCAGCTAAATACGTTTCTACTGGCGCATAATGGGTCTTATTGACATTTAGGAAACAAGCGTGCGTGCTTTTAACATCAACGATTTCGTAAGCGTCGTTAAACATTTGAAGAATGAATTCTACATTGTTATTCTTATCGAATTTTAGCTTTGCTTTATAGAAAACATCTTTATAAGTATCTGCAGAATATCCTGCCATACAAGCAAGCGCTCTAACTAAAGCCTTATTCTTGGTATAGAGGTAACCATCCTTCAATTCGAACTCATTTTCTTGAAGCGAAGAGAGGTCTAAATCAAGCATGTAGTTAAAAGATACGAGGGACGTGTATGGTTTTGGCGTGCTAAAAATGTTTCCATCGGTTACAGGATACATAAGGTTTACCGTTCCAGCGTTCATCTGATAGAGATAAACTAACTCTTCCGAATTAGTGAATTCCGTATCAAAGCTCTTAAGGGTTAAATATCCAGCTTTATAATCTGAGTAGAAAAGGTATTTCTCTGTGAAAAGGACCCTGCTTGAAGGGTAATTCAAAATATAGTTATTCGCAAAAGTAAAATTATTGCTGGAAACAATCTCTCTTAAAGAGGAGATCATGTTCTTGGCATTTAATTCCAATGGAACAAATTCTTCTTTGCTAGAAGAGGGTAAAGACGAAGAATCCCCTCCCACCTCGGAAGAAGACTTTTCTGAGGAAAGAAGGGATGAAGTAACGTCAGAATTATTGCAAGAAGGTAGAATTAAAAGCAAAGAGAGAAAAGGTAGAAAGTATTTCTTCATATGCACCCTCCTTTTATTTTATGCTGTTTGAACAACAATAAAAATGCCAGAGGTGATTTCATTGCCTTCGGGATCCATTGGCGCATAAGTCATAAGTCCATCCCCTTTGGCATCAGCGCAAGGAATGATTTCAGCAACCAAACGTTTGTCGGAATCAGTATCATCCATGCAGTAAACATTGGTTCCATACAAAGCAAGACCAATTACATCAAAATCACTATCAGTCGCTTTGGTCCAACCTTTTGCAAGGAGAAGCTTATTATATTGAGCAATTAAGGCTTTATTCTCGTTGGCATCATCGCCAGTCAAAGCGGCAACGCCAAACGAATTTCCGTATTCGGCACCATAGGATTCATCGTATGTCCATGAGACGCTTGGAGCAACTGGTAACACAGGAAGAAAATCGTCCGGTTTATGAGTGCTTTCTTTACCATCGCGATGGAATTTAGTGAAAAATAAATTGACCTGCGTTCTAACGCTTTCTGTAATTTGTTCCCAGGATGAGATAACAGCTGGCGCTGGCTCTTCAGAGGAAGAGGATGCTGGTGGGGTAACTGGCTCTTCAGAGGAAGAGGATGGAGTAGTTGCTTCGGAAGAGGAGGATGCCTCAGAAGAAACAGACGTCTCTTCGGAGGAAGCAGAAGCTTCTTCGGAAGAAGCTGGAGTTGTGCTTTCTTCGCTTGGCAAAACAGAGGATGCAGGTTGTTCGTTACTAGGAACGGAACTTGAGACAACTGGAGTAGGAGTTTTGCAAGAAGCAAGTAATGCACTTGCTAAAAGAATCGGAACAAATTTTTGTATTTTCATATGAATAATATCTCCTTTTAAGTACGCAAATAAAACTATCAACGCTGCATAATATGTCAATTATTATTTTCTAAATAGTTAGTTTTCATCACGTTTTTTCATGAAAGCATCTCTAATTGGCGTTGCCACTCCACTTTAATATATTCGTGTTAATTGTCTTAAAGGGGCGTTCCATTAGCGCCTCTTTTTTATGTTCCTGAAAGAAACCATCTATTAAAAATGGCAATAATCGAAATAAAAAAGATCTGATGGTTATTCAGATCATTTTCCTAAATATGTAAGTAGCAGCAATTCAGAATGGGCGATTGATTTGATGCGCATCTAAACGGATAAATTTAGTAGCTACAATATCGCAATTTGGTGGAACTTGTAAGAATCGAACACCAGGATACTACTTGATGATTTTCCAATGGCCCTTTTTATCGGATCCCTCTCGCTTTAAATATCCTTTTTCCTGCAAATCTTTCAAATATCTTTCCGCGGTTCTCTTGCTCTTTTTGATGCTTTTGGATATCCTCTCCGCATTTATCGTAGGATCCAATAGAATTAATTCTAGGATGCTTTTTCAAGATTGCCGACATTTACGCCGACATTTACACCGACAATGTGCCAAAGTTAGAGGTAAGCAGCCATTCTTTCTAGGTATTGTCATCAGCTGACAGCGACTTATATTAATCTGCATTTTCCATTACTGTCATATCCAGAAGTTTTGCAGCTGTGAGTATAAAAAGGGCACCCCGATTACTCAGGATGCCATTCAAGAACCAAGCCTAGGAACCCATTTGCGTTATGGAAACCTAAGGGTGGTTCATCTCCAATCAGTTTTGGTGGAACATAACGGGATCGAACCGTCGACCTCCTCGTTGCGAACGAGGCGCTCTCCCATCTGAGCTAATGTCCCAGCAAGTCCATATTATAATTTTCTCAAAGGGAAATGAAAATCTCTTTTTTATTTCCGACTATCCCTATCGTCCTCGTTAAGATAGCCATTGTCCGTCATCTCGTTATAAAAGCAAGATTCCAAAGACAAACGGTGCTAACCCAACAATAATTGAAAGGCCAGAGCAAATACATCGAATCGCTTTGTGTGCAATTGCCTCATCTATATTCATAATCCATCCTTGTATAAATGATTTTTAAAAAACAAGCGAGAAAATCGTTAGAAAAGATCTTTGGAAAATGAAGATTTTCATTTTCAAAATAGTTCCGTTCATGACTTCCTTTTTTGAAATCTAAATAAGATTCCTTATTAAGAAATTCCAATAATTTTTCCATGCAAAGAACAAGATTTTTTCCTAGCATCGTAAAACGAATTGTAAAGTAACGTCTTTTCTATCGGATTTTTCTAACGTTTCCATTCTGAAAATTCAAAGGATGTTTTTTCATCGATTTTCTTCAAAAATTATTCCTTCGATTATTCCATGTTTTTGCTTCTCTTCTATACATCGTCTAGCCTGTTTTTGCCCTCAATTGTAAGATTTTTGCTTTTTTCTTTTGATGGTTTCTATCCTTTAAAAATCAAGACTCTTTTTTCCTTTTTTAAGCGCATTAAATATACGTATGGAAAAAGTCATTGGGATCATCGATTTAAAAAGTTTCTACGCTTCATGCGAATGCGCCGTAAGACACCTCGATATCTTTAAAACGCCTCTGGTTTGTTGTGATCCTTATCGTTCAGAATCTTCAATTGTTATGTCCGTAACCCCTTATCTAAAAGAAAGATACGGCGTAAGCAATGTCTGTAGAAAAAGAGATTTGCCAACCATCCCAGGAATGATTTATGCCGTACCAAGGATGTCTTATTACCTGCAAGTTTCTTCCTATGTCGTTAACATCTTCTTGAAGTACGTTTCCTATGAAGATTTGCATGTTTATTCGGTAGATGAAAGTTTCTTGAATCTTGGCCCTTATATAAAGATGTATGGCAGCCCAGAACGAATGATCCAATTGATTCAGCAAGAGATATTTAATCGACTTGGTTTGATTGCAACAGCAGGCATCGGTCCAAATATGTTCCTTGCAAAGATTGCTTTAGATAATGAAGGCAAGAAAAAGAAGCCGTTTCTTGCTCATTGGACACATGAAGATGTGCCTACCAAGCTTTGGAAGATTAAGCCCATCGATAAAATATGGTCTATTGCCGAAGGAACAAAAAGCCATCTTGCAAAAATCGGTATTAATAGCCTTGAAGGTCTTGCGAAGGCAAATTCCAAGCTTCTTGAAAGGGAGTTTGGAGTGATGGGTCTTCAATTAAAAAAACTAGCCAATGGAAGAGATGATTCCAACATTCGAGAAAAAGTGGTTCCCCTCAATCCGTCCTTATCTAACGGGCAAACTCTTAGAAAGCCATTATCCCCAAACGAATGTGTGCTTCTTCTTAGAGAAATGACAGATGAACTTGCTATTAGACTAAGGAAAGAAAACTATCTTGCTGGGAAAATTGGGGTTTGGGCAAATATGGAGAATGGCTCTTATAGCAAGGAAATGAGTATCCCCTACCCAACGGATTCTACAAAGGAACTATTCCAAGGCATTCAACACGCTTTCTTTGAGAAGATTCCTTACGAAAAGATATATGGGTTAAGTATTTCTTTTGGAAAATTATCGAAAAAGAAACAGATTCAGCTTTCTTTATTTGAAGACGTATTTCAAAAAGAGAAAGAAGAACGTTTTGATGATGTTATGGACAAAATACGCGAGACATATGGTCGAAATGCCATCTTTCGTTGCTCTGCTTTACTAGAAGACTCAACAATAAGACAGAGACACATGCAAATAGGAGGACATAGAGAATGAGAGAAAGAGGAATGTTAAAATGGGCTCCTTATAAATCTTTGGAGCAGCAGGCGGATTATTTAGCGAGAATGGAATACGAAAGAAACAAAATCCCTTGCCCCCAAATATCATCCGACAAAGCAGAAGAGATCAACGAAATCGTTTCGAATTATCATAACGAGACCGTTGTGGCTAAATATTGGCACGATGGCTACATTTACACCATACATGGGAAAATCACAGAAATATCTTCTATTTATAAATATCTGAAGGTGGAAGATGTAGAGATTTCTTTTACGAGATTAACCAATCTTTCCTATGAGCAATAAAGTCTCTATCTTTTTCGAAACGAAAAGGGATATGATTATTTTGTTCAAAGGAGAAACAACTATGGAAAACGAAACACAAAACCAAGTAATGCCTGAAAACGAGAATAAAGAAGAAGCTCCTAAAAAGAAGGAAAGAAAATCAATCAATTTTGGAAAAGGCGGCCTTCTTTGGTCCATTTGGAATTTTTTAGAAGCGGCATTAATTCTTGTCTTGGGTATCATTTGCTTTGTCTATACGGCAAAAGCATCTGCAAATAATAGCGATATCAGCTATGACAAAGTCATTTCGGTCATCTTATTTATCGGGGGTATTTTCTTAATCCTCGGTGGGGCTCTTAAGATCGTTGTTAATTTCTTGCCAGTCATTGCAAGAAGTGTAACGGACGCTATCATCAAAGAGAAAATCAAATCTCAATTATCTTATGACTTAGTCGTTGGTGGCGCGATTGAGTTGGCAATCGGTATTGCCTTTGTCATTTCTTATACAAATAATGGTGGGCTCTTAGATCAAATGGTTAGCTTCATCGCTCAATTCTTAGCCATCTTTATCGGAACATTGGTGACGGTCGCAGGCACTAGCTTGATTTTATTTGCTGTTGGCTTTATCGTTTCCAAACTCTATAAACTCTATTTGCCTATCATTGAAATCGTATTTGGCGCTGCACTTATTGCCTTAGGCATCGTCGTCTTTATTTATCTTGCAGGAAATGCAGATTTAACAAAGATGATCTCCCTTGTGATTCTTGGCATTGTTCTTGTTTTAGCAGGCGTTGCGATGGCAATCTTAACGGTCGTTGAAATTAACAAGATTCGTGTTGCAAAAGCAATGGTCAATACTGCAAAGGATACCATTGAAACTGAAATCATCGAAACAAAAAATAACGACTAATTTCTAAAAATAACGAAGAGCTGTATTAATGAATGTCGTTAAACAGCTCTTTTCGTATGATAAAACCAAGGAGAACAACAATCTTCTTGGTTTTTCATT
>ERZ1034687.6-NODE-6-length-133017-cov-27.708120_pt1 | contig 133017 bp, 112 predicted proteins | sample MGYA00520704_ERZ1034687 | MGnify/ENA primary metagenome ERZ1034687 (study PRJEB33766, sample SAMN09781762) | gut metagenome | biome: gut microbiome | host: Homo sapiens | place: Madagascar | study: EMG produced TPA metagenomics assembly of the PRJNA485056 data set... | reverse complement strand
AACTGCTGCCGAGAGCGATAAACGTAAGATTGAAGAACAGCAAGGCAAGCAATACGGCTGGACCTACTATATATAATAAGGTGGTAGAAAAGATGGCAACTGGCATAGCGAGAACAGCGAGCCATAGAATGATGACACTTGCACGCGAATATCTTACGTAAGGCAACAAGTCTGTTGCCGCCATTGTTTCCAACATATTTTTACGCCTAATCATCTCCTGAATAATCATGTATATACAATAGATAACATTTACGCAAAACAGACTCAGCATCAGATAAAGCCCTTCTCTGATATACAGGCTATGATGAAGACTGATACCCACGCAAAAGACCACAATGATGGCAGCATAAATGCCACTGCACATCAGTATCATCTTTCTGAGGTTGGAATTTGTGGTCTCTATGTTGTAGATTCCCATGGAGATAAGCGAAAAACAAGGGGTGTAGATTAGAATATTGACGATCGCCCCAAGACTGTCGTCGGCAGCACGGAATCCGAAAACCATCTGCACGGCATATTGTATCGCCAATCCTATTAAGGCGACAACAATCATCCATCGTGAACGCTCATACCGCTTGTTCTCCCATCTTACATGCAGATGAGAGAGTGCCACGAAGAAGGCATTGATGAGCATGAATATGAAACATGCAAACTGAAGTAGAAATAATGAATCCATAGTTTTCTTATCTTAGTATAAATAACGTACAAATTCTGAAGTTCTAATTAAAAATAACCAAGTCGCGGGAAAAGCAATCAGCCAACAGTAAGTCGTCACAATTGTCTCTTACTTCCTTGATGATTTCCTTACATCTAGCCTCCTTCATCTTATTCTTTACTCCCACGGCTATCATATCGGCAAGAGTAGGATGCCCTGTGCCATTCACTGATGTGGCATGTTCGCCATTATAACCTTCAGTGCAGCGAGTGAGATCGTATGCAGGGGCAAGATGCCAATGCCATTTATTGTCCGAACCTTTAGTGACCAAGTAGCTGAAGTTCTTGCAATGGTCGTCCTTGTTTTCTGTAAGATAATTGAACACCATGCGACGAAACATTTGCTCCACATCCTCTTGGCTCTGTGTGAGATATCCTGTGAGAGCTAGGAGATTAACATAGTCGAGCACAGGATTGGAGAGTGATACTGAGAGCAAGCCACCCGCCGTGGCAGTGTGGATTCTTTCACCATCTGCTGAAATATCAAAACGGCGGCAGGCAAAGTACTTGTTGTTCATCAGTTTGAAATCGGGTACGCAGATACTGCACTTCTTAGCCACTTCGTTATAGTGATATTCCTGCTTGCCCATATCCTGAGGGTCGTAAGTATGGCGAAACTTCACGAGCCAATGTCCTTCGGTGTCTGAGAATATCGCCTTTGGTCGGCAACCGCCACTATTTCCGCTATTATAGAGTAGGAGAGAAGCATCTTGGTCTTGCTGCTCCTTGAGCACTTCGAGTGCTTTCTCTTGTAGCAGGTCGAAATCGTCCACCTCCATTCTTTGTGGCAATGTCGTCTCAGGATGAAAGGTCAAGGCTCCCATTCCTCCGTTGCCCACTAGGCTTAGGCGGTCGAGTGCCGACAAGTCGAAGTCGTTGATGCCTTCCTTTGCCAATGCCTTGTGTAGCAGATAGCGGCCATAACCATCAGGCAAACTATCTTCAAAGATGCCAAAATTTCCACCAAAAGGAGTAGGCTTGGCAAGAAACACCCCTGGCTTCAAAGGCAATTCCAAGGGAGATATGCTAAAGCCATCTGCCAGCCATTGCTTGTCATACTCAAAGGCACAGAGCTTGTTATCGACAGACAATGAGAGTGTGCCGACTTTTGCTTGGTGATATTTTACTAGAAGAGCTTCTATCTTTTTCATCCTTTGTAAGCTTTTTTCTTGTTGGTATTGCGTTTGATTTGTTGCAGTTCCTCCATGGTGGAGTATTTGGGCTCGGAGAAGATGTTCTTGATTTCTGCTGTATATTCCAAAGCCATGGCGATGCCTATCAAGTTCTTCAAGGAGATGAGCCCCTTCTGTTCAAAACGAACGATGTTGCTGACTGCCACGCCCGACTTATCTGCCACATCTTCTCGTGTCAGATTCTTCTCGATGCGTCGCTTGCGGAAGTCGCTAGCTATCTCCTTGGCTATCTCGTCTGAATTGTCGTGGAGATAGTTTTCTAATATTGACAATATATTGTTGTTTTCCTTCATATTCCGATGGATATTGATGATATCTTATTCTTTTCTTTCTGGGTGCAAAGATAGGATTATTTTGATAGAATAAAGAGAATTTAATCTTAAAAATGATAAAAACTAGTGTAAAAGTTAGTAGGAAAAGTTCTAAAACAGGGGTAATTTTAATAAAAAAAAGGAGGAGGAATTATTCCGCCTCCTCTTCCTTCTCCAATTCCTCCACAAACTGGCTGTGGAAGGTGCTGAAGAGATGCAATATCTCGCGGCGCTGCTCCTCTTCCTCATCCCACAGACTGATTTCGCCTGCCTGATGAGCCTTGACGAGCTTGGCGCAACGACGTATCTTGCGCTTGTTGTTGCGAGCCTGGAGCGCATCGCCATGGATAGGCTTCTGGCTCACGTATGAGAAAGCGCTGAGCTGAGTCATGAACATGTCAAACATAGGGTCGCCATGCTGCCAGTCATTCTCCATCAACCAGCACCACTGGAAGGCGTACTTCTGCTCCAAGGCGATGAGGTTCTGAGCCAAAGTGTCGATGTCTACGCCCTTAGCCATCTGCTCCTTCACAAAGGCGATGAGGCTCTCTGGATGGATGTCGAGCTCCACCTCATGAGCTATTGTGCTGCCTGCCACCTCGATGCGCCAACGATAATTCTTGTTCTTTACCAATGCTGAGTGGGCATTCATCATCAGCTCAGTGAGCTTGCCCTCCACTGGCAATTCGTCTACTACGCTGAGACGCTGACGCTGGTCGCGCACGATGAGCTTGTTGTCCTCGTGGCGCAATACGCAGATATATACCAACTTGTTGCCATCGAGCTGAAGGGTAAAGCGGTCGTTGGAGTCATTGCCAATGAAATCGTAGGTATACTCATCTATCTTGTCGTGAGGAATCTCGATGTCGCCATGCACCTTGTTGCCCTCGCCGTCATAGAGCGAGAAGCCGATGTATGGTATCAGCACCTGCATGGAGAATGGGTTGCCCTCCTCGTCAGGGGTCATCTTGAGTCGCAGTCCGTCCTCGCCGAAGTCTTCCTTCTTGCAGTTGTAGATCTCGTCATCCTCCTCAGCCTTCTCCATCTTCACGGTGCCGTGGCGCCAGTAGATATGGAAGGAGATGTGGTCATCGTCCTCCTCTTCCACATTGAAAAAGCTGTCGATGTCCTGCTCCAGGTAGATCATCTTGGCAGGCTCTATCTCCTCATCGTCATCGCCGAGAGGGCGCACCCAGTTCTCGCCAGGCACAGGATCGTCTTCCCACTCAGCATCCTCAGGAGCTGTGGTAGACTTGAAAACGAGGAAAATCATGCGCTGCTCTTCTCTCGTACCGTCCTCACGGCAGAGGAAAACCTTCGACTCCTTCGGAATGAAGAAAGGGGTGTCGAGGTAAGGATTCTTGCATGCTGCAGTGTACTCTATCTCTGTCCATGCAGGCAGAGTGTGCTTATTCATCTGATTCGTCATATCTGTTTTTTTATATAGTCTATTGTTTTCTTAATTATAGTCTATTAATTTTGCAATTCTGAATACATATTTTTTTCGGAAATCTGTGTGTCGTTATTCCGAAAACGGGTGCAAAGGTACTGAGAAAAGCAGAGAATACAAAATTTCAGAGCCGATTTTTTCATTTTTTGTGGCAAAGGATTTGGCTTTTTCAAAAAATAATAGTAGTTTTGCAAACGGTTTGGGCATCTTATCGCCCCTTCCACATATTATAATATATAAAGTAAATACGAGCATGAAGATAAAAACGATGATTGTCATGGCTATGGCGGTGTGCTTATGTGCTGCCTGCCACAAGGGCAAACGCCCACCCAAGATGGATAATGGCAAGCTAGCCATCAGCCTCTCCAAGCCAGCCAAGGGCGACAAGGCTATCTATGGACTGGCGTGCATGGGAAGCTCTGACACCGCCGTGGTGCTGCTGCCCAACCAGGGTGGAGACCCCGTGAGATACAACATCCTGGATGCCTACAGAAAGCATCAGGTGTTTGGCGACATCGAGATAGGCGACTGGATCTGCGTGATACCTTGCCAAGACAAGGACGACAAGAACGGCGCCGACATGGTGATAGACTTGGACAAGCTGAAGGCTACCTGGACTTACCCTGTGATGCCGCATCTTAGGGATGTGAGCCGACTCTCCAAGCGTCAGCAAGCCCGTATCTTGGCCAATATGCCTGATAGCATCGTGGAGACTTACATGGTGCCTCGCCAGTATGGCTTTACCCTGAAGCGCATGAGCGAGGCCCAGTCAGTGGGCTTCGGGATGGCCAACAGCGATGTGGAGGATGATAGCCCAGTGGAATATCCTAAGGTGCCACAGTATACTGAGTGGCATGCCTGGAACGGCAAGCTCATCTTGGTAAAGGGCAGGAGAGAGATAGCTGGCGTGGTGTTCAATGAGAAGACCACATACGATACCCTCTCTTTCGTCTATATGAAGGGCGACTCCCTGGCTCTGGCTGATAGCAAGGGCAATATCACCGGCTATCATCGCAGCACCGATGCCCGCAGCGTGAATGCCAAGGCACATGCCGCTGCCCAAAAGCTGAGCAACAAGTTGAAGCAGGAGCTGAAGTAATTAAGAATTAATAATTAATAATTAAGAATTAATTCTGCGGCGATGGCATTTTGTTGCATTTATTAGTATTATAATTAATAATTTATAATTTCGATGCAGAAAACGACGTAAATGACCGATTTCTCGGATTTTTTGTCTAATTTTGCACCTTGGAAATATAGGGGTGATTGTGCTGTAGCCAATAGTGCGATGAAAATAGTGCTAGGAGGCGGCAGGATTCTCACCTTATTATATATAATAACAGAACAAAGAAATATCAAAAATAAGAAATGAAGAAGAAAATTCAGTTCAGTCTCGTTTACCGAGACATGTGGCAGAGCTCTGGTAAGTTCCAGCCACGCAAAGACCAGTTGGCTAAGATAGCCCCAGTTATCATCGAGATGGGCTGCTTTAGCCGTGTAGAGACTAATGGTGGTGCCTTCGAGCAGGTAAACCTCTTGGCAGGTGAGAACCCTAACGAGGCTGTTCGTGCTTTCTGCAAGCCTTTCAATGAGGCTGGCATCAAGACCCACATGCTCGACCGTGGTCTGAACGCTCTTCGTATGTATCCAGTGCCTGACGATGTACGTGCCCTCATGTACAAGGTAAAGGCCAAGCAGGGTACCAACATCACCCGTATCTTCGATGGCTTGAACGATGTGCGCAACATCATTCCTTCTATCAAGTGGGCTAAGGAAGGTGGCATGACTCCACAGTGTGCGCTCTGTATCACCAATTCTCCTGTTCACACACTCGATTATTATATGAACATCGCTGACCAGCTCATCGCTGCCGGCGCAGAGGAAATCTGCTTGAAGGATATGGCTGGTATCGGTCAGCCTGCATTCCTCGGCAAGCTCACCAAGATGATCAAGGACAAGTATCCTGAGATTATCATCCAGTATCATGGCCACTCTGGCCCAGGTCTCTCCATGGCTTCTATCCTTGAGGTTTGCAACAATGGTGCCGACATCATCGATACAGCTATCGAGCCATTGTCTTGGGGTAAGGTTCACCCAGACATCATCTCTGTCATCAGCATGCTGAAGAACGAGGGCTTCGAGGTGCCTGAGATCAACATGAGCGCTTACATGAAGGCTCGTGCCATGACCCAGGAGTTCATCGACGAGTGGCTCGGTTACTTCATCAACCCAGGCAACAAGATCATGAGCTCTCTCTTGCTCGGTTGCGGTCTTCCTGGTGGTATGATGGGTAGTATGATGGCAGACCTCGGCGGTATGCGTCAGACAATCAATAACATCCGCAAGAAGAAGGGCGAGGAGGAACTTTCTATGGACGACCTCTTGATCAAGCTCTTCGACGAGGTAGAGTATGTATGGCCACGTGTAGGTTACCCTCCATTGGTAACTCCATTCAGCCAGTACGTGAAGAACATCTCATTGATGAACCTCCTCACCATGGAGCAGGGCAAGGGCCGCTTCGTGATGATGGACGACTCTATGTGGGGTATGATTCTCGGTAAGAGTGGTAAGATTCCTGGCACTATCGACCCAGAGTTGGTAGAGTTGGCTAAGAAGCAGGGCAGAGAGTTCACCGACGTGGATGCTCACACATTGCTCACCAACGCTCTCGACGACTTCAAGAAGGAGATGGACGAGAACGGTTGGGACTATGGTCAGGACGACGAGGAGCTCTTCGAGCTCGCTATGCACCCAGAGCAGTATCGCAACTATAAGAGCGGTCAGGCTAAGAAGAACTTCTTGGCTGATCTCCAGAAGGCAAAGGACGCTAAGCTCGGTACCACATTGACACCAGCTCAGCTCGCAGAGTTCAAGCACGCCAAGGCTGATGCTATCGTAGCACCAGTGGCAGGTCAGATCTTCTGGGAGTTCCAGGGCGAGGGCGAGTGCGCACCAGCCGTAGAGCCATTCATTGGCAAGGAGTATAAGGAAGGCGATGCATTCTGCTACATCCTCGCTCCATGGGGTGAGTTTGAGACAGTGCCAGCCGCTCTCGGTGGCAAGCTCGTAGAAATCAACGCTAAGCAGGGCAGCAAGATCCGAAAGGGTGATGTCATCGCTTACATTGAACGCGAAAATAATTAATAATTTAGAATTAATAATTAATAATTAGGCTACGCCATGTGGTGCTCCTAAAATTATAAATTATGAATTATCAATTATTAATTGACAAGTATTATCCTGAGGATAATGAGCTTCGTCATATCCTCATTAACCATAGCCAATCTGTAGCGCGAAAAGCGCTACAGATTGTTTCGTCTCATCCCGAATTGCATATAGATGCACAGTTTGTAGAGGAGGCAGCCATGCTTCATGACATCGGAATCTTCCTCACCGACGCTCCTGGCATCCAGTGTTTCGGCTCGCAACCCTACATCTGTCATGGCAGATTGGGTGCCGAACTTTTGCGCAAGGAAGGGTATGAGCAGCATGCTCGGGTATGCGAGCGCCATACGGGTGCTGGTATCACTAAGGAGCAGATAGAGCAGCAGCATCTCCCACTGCCGCACCAAGATTTCCTGCCTGAGACCATGGAGGAAAAGGTAATCTGCTATGCCGATAAGTTCTTCAGCAAGACGCATCTCGACAGAGAGAAGAGCATCGAGAAGGCAGAGAAAAGCCTGGCCAAGTTTGGCGAGGAGGGAGTGAAGCGCTTCCAGCAATGGGAGCAGATGTTTGAATGAGAATTCTAATTTTTTGAATGAGAAAACAGTCAACTATAGTCGCTATGCTTTTTGCCACCATCTGTGTGATGATGATGGCAAATCCAGGTATGCCTGCTTCTAAGAAGAAAAAGAAGCAGCAGGCCGCCGACTCCACAGCCTTTGCTGTGGGCGACTCGGTGTATGTGGACTCGCTGGGCAATGAAATCAATCCTGCCAACGATACCACACAGATGGACTCACTGCAGAAGGCTATATGGAAACATAATAAGGTGGTGGATGACAGCATCCGTCTCGACAGCATCGCCCGCAAGAAGCAGGGTGGCATCGATGCCCCCGTGCAATACCAAGCCGACGATTCCTTGGTCTACGATGCCCATAGCAAGGTGGCTTACCTCTATGGCAATTCGAATGTGAAGTATACCAATATGGACCTCACCTCCGATCGCATCTCCATGGATATGGATAAGAGCAATGTGAAGGCAATGGGTACCGCCGACTCTACGGCAGAGGGTGGCATCAAGGGAAAACCTGTCTTCAAGATGGGCTCGGATACTTACGATACAGACACCATCAAGTTTAACTTTAAGAGCAAGAAGGCACTTATTAATAATGTATATACTGAGCAGCAGGATGGATTCCTCTCGGGCGTGAAGTCGAAGCGCGACTCCTCGGGTGTCATCTATCTGCAGCATGGTAGATATACCACCTGCGATGATCCGCATCCAGACTTCTATATCTCCTTGTCACGAGCCAAGGTGCGCCCAGGCAAGGATGTGGTGTTTGGACCAGCTTATCTCGTGGTGTGCGATGTGCCTATGCCACTGGGTATCCCTTATGGATTCTTCCCATTTACCAAGAGCTACAGCAGTGGTTTCATCATGCCAACATACGGTGATGAGAGTGCCCGAGGCTTCTATCTCAGGGATGGAGGATATTACTTCGCCATGAGCGATAAGTGGGACTTGAAACTCCTCGGCGAAATCTACACCAAGGGATCATGGGGCATCTCGGCAGCCAGCAACTATAAGAAGAGATATAAGTATTCCGGCTCCTTCTACTTCAGCTACCAAGACACCAAGAATGGTGACAAGGGAATGCCTGACTTTACGGAGCAGGAGAGCTTCAAGATACAGTGGAGCCATCGTCAGGACTCGAAGGCGAATCCATATAGCTCGCTCTCGGCAAGTGTCAACTTCGCCACATCGAGCTATGAGCGCAACAACCTCAATTCGCTCTACAATCCGCAGACGATGACGCAGAGTACGAGAACTTCTTCCGTCAACTGGAGCACGCAGTTCTCTAGCATCGGCATGTCGCTCAGCTCTACGATGAACCTCTCGCAGAACATGCGTGACTCTTCTATAGCCATGACGTTGCCTGACCTCAACATCAGCATCTCTCGTTTCTACCCATTCCGCAGAAAGAAGATGGTGGGAGATGAGAAATGGTATGAGAAGATAGCCATGAGCTATACCGGACATATCTCCAACAGTATCAATACCAAGGAAGATAAGTTGATGCACAGCTCCCTCATCAAGGACTGGCGCAATGGTTGGCAGCATCAGATACCTATCAGCGCATCATTCACGCTTTTCAAGTATCTCAACGTGACGCCATCCTTCAACTTCACCGACCGTATGTACACCAATAAGGTGGAGAAGTCGTGGGATGAGGAGCGACAGGTGGAGAAGAGTGATACCACTTATGGATTCCACAACGTGTATAACTGGAACATGAGCATCGGACTCTCTACCAAGATATATGGATTCTGGGTGCCAAACAGAAAGATATTTGGTGATAAGATTCAGGCCATTCGCCACGTCTTCACGCCGACAGTCAACTTCAGTTATGCCCCAGACTTCGGAGCCTCTCGCTATGGCTACTGGGAAACCTACCAGAAGACCGATGCCGATGGCAATGTGTCGCTCGTAAGTTATTCGCCTTATCAGAACGGACTCTATGGTGTGCCGGGCAAGGGCAAGAGTGGCAACATCTCCTTTACTCTTGGCAACAACATCGAGATGAAGGTGAAGAGCGACAAGGACTCTACGGGCTATAAGAAGTTGAGCATCATCGATGCGTTCGACATCAACATGAGCTACAATACCGCAGCCAAGGTGCGCCCTTGGAGTGATATGAACATCAACCTGCGACTGAAGTGGTGGAAGAACTACACATTCAATATGAATGCTGTCTTCGCAACTTATGCTTATGAGATGGATGACCAGGGCAACGTCTATGTGGGCAACCACACGGAGTGGGGCAAGGGCCGTTTCGGACGATTCCAGGGTATGTCGCAGAACCTCTCATTCACCTTGAATCCTGAGAAGTTGAAGAAACTCTTCGGCGGAGGCAGTGATGAGGACGACAAAGATAAGAAAAACAACCGCAGCAATGACGATGAAGGCATGGATACCGACATCGAGAGCAATGTGGACGATGACTTGGAGAAGGGCAAGACGGCTGCCAAAAAGGGCGGTAAGGCAAAGACCGACTCCGATGGATACATGGCATTCAAGATGCCTTGGTCGTTGACCTTTGGTTATGGTATCACCATGCGTGAGGATACTCGTCGAGAGAAGTTTAATGAGAAGACGATGCGCTATCCATACAAGTTTACGCAGACGCTGAACATGAGTGGTAATGTAAGAATCAGCGATGGTTGGAACATCAGCTTCTCTTCTGGTTATGACTTCGACAATCATAAGATCAGTATGACCACAGCTAGCTTGGCTCGTGACCTGCACTGCTTCAACATGAGCTGTTCGGTAGTGCTAGCGCCATACACCAGCTATAACTTCACCTTCCGTTGTAATGCGGCAACGCTGACGGATGCCCTGAAGTATGATAAGCGCAGCGGCTATTCCAATGCCGTGCAGTGGTATTAAGATATAAAGAAATCCCAGGCGATACGAAATCGTCTGGGATTTTCTTATTTCTTGAGTCCTTTCAGCCTTCTCTTTGCCTCTGGGTGGCTAGGGTAGAGGGTGAGGGCTTTCTTGTAGTTCATGATGGCGGCTTCCTTCATGTGCTCCTTTTCGCATTCCTTGCCCAGTATCACGTATTCGGTGGCTAGGCGCTTGAGAAATTTCTCTTGCTTTTTCTTTTCCTCATCCTTCTGCTTGATGACCTCTCTGAGACGGGCGTTCTCGGCTTCTAGCTCATTCATCTTGTTCAGCTTCTTGCGGATGAAACGCTTGGCTAGGGGCTTCTCTATGTCGTAACGGCTGTGGATGGCTAGGTAGAAGTTGTCTAGGGCTTCCTGCATGTCGCCACGGTTGTAGGCTTTGACGGCATCGTGGTATTGGCGGTCGGCTTTGCTCTGGGTGAGGGCGGTGTTGATGGTGTTCTGATCGTTGTAATGGCGGGCGAATTGCTTTACCTCATTGCGAACGAATACCTCGCTCTGGCGGATGGGCTCTTGCAGACTGATGCCCTCCAGGCTGGTGCAGCGAGAGAGTGCCACGTAGGTTTGACCGCCGGCAAAGACACCACCCGTGAAGTCTATCTTTACCTGATTGAAGGTAAGACCCTGGCTCTTGTGAACGGTTATCGCCCATGCTAGGCGCAGTGGATATTGCTCGTATCTACCTATCTCTTCCTCCTCAATCTTTTTCTCCACCTCATTGAAGTGGTAGCGCATGTTGCTCCAGGCGGCAGGCTCCACCATTACGTCCTGTCCATTCTCCGTACGCACATAGATCTTGGCATTTTCCTCTTCATCGAAACCGATGATGGTGCCCAGCGTGCCGTTCACCCATTGGTGCTCGATGTCGTTCTTGATGAAGATGATTTGGGCTCCCGTCTTCAGATATAGTTCGATAGGGGTGGGGAGACTGCTCTCAGGAAATTCGCCCTGGATGCTGCCACGGAAGAGGGTGGGCTCACCGGGCAGGAGCTTGAGTTGGTTCTCGTTGATGTAATCTACCGTATCACGGCGAGTGGAGAGGGTGATGGCTAACTTGCTGTCGCTATCATCCAACTGGGCTCCCACACGCTGATTGAGCAACTGGAGGTCTTGCATGTGCACTTGGCTGGTGCGAATGTGGTCCAGGATGCCAATGAATGTTGGGTCGCTCTGGCGGTAAACTTTCTTCAGTTCAATGCTGACGAGGCTGAACTGCTGGAATATCTTGGCATCAAAGAAGAAACTGCTGCGGTAGAAGGGAGCAAGCAAACGGCGGTCGTCCTCCCTGACCACGGGTTCTAGCTGATAGATGTCGCCCACCAAGAGCAGCTGCTTGCCACCGAAAGGTTCACGCATGTTACGGCAGTAGACACGCAATACCTTGTCGATGAAGTCGATGATGTCGGCACGCACCATACTGATCTCGTCGATGATGATGAGTTCTACCTCACGGATGATTTTTATCTTTTCGGAATTATACTTCAGTGTGTTGCGGATATTGCGCACGCTATACATGCTGTCGTTGGGCAGCAAAGGGTGGAATGGCAACTTGAAGAAACTGTGCAAGGTGCTTCCGCCAGCATTGATAGCCGCAATGCCCGTTGGGGCTAAGACGATGTGTTTTTTCTTGGTATTGGCGGCAATGTACCGCAAAAAGGTGGATTTACCCGTCCCCGCCTTTCCGGTGAGGAAAAGCGAACGACGGGTAAACTGTATGATTTGGAGTGCATTCTGCAACTCCGCATTGTCTAAATCAATCATATAAAATCATTAAAGGTCATCGAAGTTGACTGGCTGTTCAGTAGGCTTAGCCTTCTTCTTTTCTTTCTTGCCTTCTTCTGTTGTGGCAGCTGCTGGAGTTTCCCCCTCAGTATGTCCTGCTGGTCTCTCCTTGATGACAGGGTTGCCATTCTCATCGAGGATGATTTCCTCTTCTACAGCTGTACTATCTACGAATGTGGTGTCTACCTTTGGCTTTGGAGCATAGCTAGCACACATGTACATATCACTTGTGATGTCATCATCGTGAGGCTTGTCAAACTTGCCGTGATACTGCTGGAAGGCAGGGTCGGTGAAGATAGACTGCAAGAAATATCCGCAGATAGGCAATGCCGTGCGTGAACCTTGTCCAAGGGCTCCGGTGCGGAAGTGGAGACAGCGATACTCGCCACCTACCCAGGCTCCAACCACGAGCTTAGGACTTACGCCCATAAACCAGGCGTCAGAATGGTTGTTGGTAGTACCTGTCTTGCCACCAAACTCGGTGTCACGGGCACTGCTTACATAGCCCCAAAGACTCTGGGAGGTACCACCTGGTTCACGCATACCGCCCTGCAAGAGCTGCTGCATCAGGAAGGCACTCTTATATGGGATTACCTGCTCCTCTGTGCTTGGGCCTTCGTATACCACCTTGCCATCATGGTCCACAATCTTGGTTACCAAAACTGGGTCGTGGTGCTTACCATTGTTAGCGATGGTGCTGTAGGCGCAAGCCATCTCCAGGAGGTTGACATCACTAGAACCGAGAGCCAATGAAGGCTCATCATCCAGTGGGCTCTGAATGCCCATCTTCTTGGCGGTCTCGATGATGCGCTTGATGCCCATCTCCTGCCCCAAGCGAACGGCTACGGAGTTGATACTCTTGGCAAATGCACTCTTCAGAGGGATGCTGTCGCCGGAGAAGGAACCATTGGCATTGGATGGAGTCCATTTTACCATCTCATGCTTCTTCTTGTCGTATACATCCATGGAGATATATTCGTCGCGGCGCTTGTCGCAAGGGGTCAAGCCTTGGTTCATTGCCTCGGTATAGACGAAGAGCTTGAAGGTAGAACCTGGCTGGCGTTCAGCCGTTACCTTGTCATACTTCCAGTGGTCGAAGTCGATGTCGCCCACCCATGCCTTGACGGCTCCAGTCTGTGGCTCCATAGCCACGAAGGCGCAGTGCATGAAGGTAGTCATATACTTGATACTGTCCTCTGAGGTCATCATCTTCTCCACGGTGCCCTTGTCGTAGTCGAATACCTTGACAGGGTGAACCCACTCTCTGTAATAGTAGTTTACGGAGTCAGGGTTGTTAGGGAATCGAGCCACGAGCTGCTTGTAGAAAGGCTGCTTTTCGGCGATGCCCTGTATGAAGTTAGGGATCACATTATGATTCTCATCCTGCCAAGGCTCCTCGCCCATCCACTTGCCATTGCCTGCCTGATTGCGGCGAATGCTCCAGTGGTTGTTGAAGTTCTGCTGCACCTGCTTCATTTGCTTGCGTGCAGCATCCTCAGCATACTTCTGCATACGGGTGTCGATGGTGGTGTATATCTTCAAGCCGCTGGCATAGAGGTCGTAGCCTTCGTCCTTGCACCAGTCTTTCAGATAGTTAGCCACAGCCTCACGGAAGTACTTAGCCTGTCCGTCGTAGTTTTCCTCCACCTTGAAGTCGAGCTTGATAGGCTCCTGGCTCAGTTCGTGATACTGGTCCTTGGAGAGGTCGCCGTGGGTCACCATATTATATAATACGGTATTGCGGCGTTCCAAGCTGTTCTCAGGATTGGTACGAGGGTTATAATAGGTGGTAGCCTTGAGCATACCCACCAATACGGCAGCCTGATCGGTAGAGAGATCCTTAGGCGTGGTATTGAAGTAAGTCTTGGCAGCCGTCTTGATACCATAAGAGTTGTTGCCGAAGTCCACCGTGTTGGCATACATGGTGATGATTTCCTTCTTGCTGTACACGGTCTCCAGCTTCACGGCGATAATCCACTCCTTGCTCTTGATGATGAGCAGTCGGAGCAAAGGCACCTTGCCCAACAAGCCTGTAGAATACTGCGAGCGAACACGGAACATATTCTTTGCCAACTGCTGGGTGATGGTAGAGGCTCCACGTGCGTCATGATGTAAAAGGGCATCCTTTGCTGCACCGAACACACCGATAGGGTCGATACCGATGTGCTTGTAGAAACGCTCATCCTCAGTATCCACCAATGCCTTGAAGAAATCAGGGTTCACCTCTTCATATTTTACAGGTGTACGATTCTCATTGAAGTATTTACCTATCAACTTGCCGTCGGCACTATAGATTTCTGAAGCCTCGGACGTCTGCGGATTCATGATGCCCGAGAAGTAACCTGGGGATCTTCCGAAGAGCCACAAAAAGTTGATATCTACTGCGCCTAGATACAAGATGAAGGCAACAATGCAACTCGCCAAGGCAACAAGAGTCTTGGTGTACCATGCCCTTCCCTGATACAAGCTTTTGTACCAAGGCCAGAAGGCACGTAACTTATGCCATAACCAGGCAAAGAGTGTTTTGACTTTATCCATATTTTGCTATCTGTTTTTTTTCTGAAAAATAAGATAATTACTTTATTGGTTGCAAAGATACAACAATTATTTGATTTAGGGCTATATCTTACGTTAAGAATTATTTTTTCGGTCAAATCAGTGGTACAAAATGTTTCAGGAACATCACTGAATGTTTCATTTTGCCCAAAATCGCCCGTTTGGGTAAAAAAACTCCCTATAAATTATCTTAAAACACTTGGAACATACAAAAAATATTCGTACTTTTGTGCTCAGATAAACAATCGTGAGACTAATCTACGATGAACAGTCGAATAGAATCAGAACGATTAGCAAAAACGAATTTTATACAAAAACTTAATAATATATTAAATTATGGTAAGTAACAACATTCCACAGGTCAAGCTCGGTATCATTGCCGTTAGCCGTGACTGTTTCCCAATCGCGCTTTCTACTCAGCGCCGTGAGAACATAGTAAAAGAGTACAAGGGTGAAATCTTCAACTGTCAGACAACAGTGGAGAACGAACAGGATATGCTCAAGGCTTTGGGCGAGGTGAAGGAGCAGGGCTGCAACGCCTTGGTTGTATTCCTTGGCAACTTCGGTCCAGAGACTCCTGAGACTTTGATTGCAAAGAATTTCGATGGTCCTTGCATGTTTGTTGCAGCTGCAGAGGGTGATGGCGACATGATCAATGGTCGTGGCGACGCTTATTGCGGTATGCTCAACTGCTCTTACAACCTCGGTATGCGCCACTTGAAGGGTTATATCCCTGAGTATCCAGTAGGCACAGCAGAGGAAGTAGCTAAGATGATTCAGGACTTCGTACCAGTAGCTCGTGTTATCCTCGGTTTGAAGGGCTTGAAGATTATCACATTCGGTCCACGTCCTCAGGACTTCTTCGCTTGTAACGCTCCTATCAAGGGCTTGTACGAACTTGGCGTAGAGATTGAGGAGAACTCAGAGCTCGACCTCCTCGTAGCTTACAAGGAGCACGAGAACGACCCACGTATCGACGAGGTTTGCGCTGATATGGCAAAGGAGATGGGCGAGGGCTGCTACTATCCTGATCTCAGCCGCAGAATGGCACAGTTTGAGTTGACATTGCTCGACTGGGCAGAGGCTCACAAGGGTTCTCGCCAGTATGTAGCATTCGCTGACAAGTGCTGGCCTGCATTCCCAAGCCAGTTTGGTTTCGAGCCTTGCTATGTAAACAGCCGTTTGGTTAGCCGTGGCATCCCTGTAGCTTGCGAGGTAGATATCTATGGTGCTCTCTCTGAGTACATCGGTATGTGCGCTTCTGACGATACAGTGACATTGCTCGACATCAACAACTCTGTACCTAAGTACATCTACGATGAGGACATCGTTGGCAAGTACGACTACAAGTTGACAGATACCTTTATGGGCTTCCACTGCGGTAACACTCCACAGTGCAAGATGTGCTCTAGCCGTAAGATTAAGTATCAGCTCATCCAGAACCGCCTCTTGGAGAATGGTGGCAAGCCAGACTTCACACGTGGTACTTTGGAGGGTGACATCGCAGCTAGCGACATTACATTCTATCGTTTGCAGTGCGATTCTGAGGGCAACCTCCGTTCTTACATCGCTGAGGGTGAGGTTCTCGATGTTCCTACACGTTCATTCGGTGGTATCGGTATCTTTGCTATCAACGAGATGGGTCGCTTCTATCGCCACGTATTGATCCAGAAGGGCTATCCACACCACGGCGCTGTAGCATTCTCTCATGTAGGCAAGACCTTGTTCGAGGTATTCAAGTATCTTGGCATCAAGGATATCGCTTACAACCAGCCAGCTAGCTTGCCTTATCCAACCGAGAATCCTTGGAAGTAAATTGTGGTGATTATCATCCACACTCTCTGAAAGAAGCGTGTGTCTTTTTATTCACACGCCCTGAAAGGGCAGAAGCTCCTAGCCCAGGGTAACACCCTGGGTTAACATATAAGCGACAATGTCGCCCTGAAAGGGCAAAAGCTTTCTATATTCAAAGCTTTTGCCCTTTCTTCTTTTATTAAAAAACAAAATATTCCTCGCAATTCTTGGCAATCTCCGAAATATGTGTTAAGTTTGCAACATGAATGAACCTATATTTATAGAAATAGAAGATTTGAAGCCTGGTTATCTGGATCATATTAACAGCTTGCTTTCGCAGTTGAGTACCAGTTCGCATACCATTACTGAGGCAGACTTAAACAGTCTTATCTCCTCATCTCAGAGCCACCTCTATGCTTTGGAATATGATGAGAAATTCATAGGAATGGTAACCCTCTGTATCTATCAAAGTCCTACAGGAAGGAAGGCATGGATAGAAGATGTGGTGGTTGATCAGAACTATCGGGGCAAGGGATATGGTAAAGTGATGATAGAAAAGGTGATAGAGCAATGCAGAAACAGAGGAAATGTGACGCTGATGCTCACTTCGCGCCCTTCCCGTGTGGCTGCCAACCAACTTTACAAGAGTCTGGGCTTTGAGACAAAAGAGACGAATGTATATAAAATGTCTTTCTGAATAACAGTCGGAAAATGACAGTTTTTGATAGAGCAGTTTTTTAAATTAAAATAATAGTAACTATGAACATGAAATCTACATGCATGGCTTGTTGCCTGCTGATGCTGGGTTGTATTTCCGGCTCAGCCAAAGACAATAAGTCTGAAAAAAAACAACAAGTACAAACTCGTTTGGCAAGATCATTTTAAGGGAAAGACCTTTGATTCCAAATCATGGAGTAAGATTCCGCGTGACAGACCGGATTGGAAGTGCCATATGTCTTATGACGACCGTCTCTATGAAGTAAAAGACGAAACACTTATTCTGCATGGTGTGAACAATGACGGTTCCTATAAGTACGACTTGAATGGCGATGGTAAGCTGGAAGCGGATACAGCCCGTTTTGTAACCGGTGGCTTGTATACCAAGCACAAGAGAACCATAGAATATGGTAAGGTGGAAGTAAGAGCCAAATTAGGTCAGGCGCAGGGAGCATGGCCAGCTATCTGGATGTTGCCGGATAGAGATATCGCATGGCCTAATGGTGGAGAAATCGACATCATGGAGCATCTTAACTTTGATCCGATGGCTTATCAGACCGTTCATACACATTATACTCATACCCTGAAACAGGATATGAATCCTCCTCATTCTGCTACAGGTAAGATTGATACCAATGGATATAATGTATATGCGGTAGAGATTCTGCCAGATGAACTCATCTTCTCTATCAATGGTGAGAAGACCTTCTCTTATCCTCGCATCCATACAGATAAGGAAGGCCAGTATCCTTTCGGTGCTCCATACTATCTGCTCAACGATATGCAGATAGAGGGCAGTTGGGTAGGAAAGGCAGACCCATCTCAGTTGCCTGTGAAAATGGAGATTGACTGGGTGAAAATGTATAAGTTGAAAAAGTAAAATATTCCCTCACAGACTGCATCTGTGGGGGATTCTTGTTTTTGGGGATTCCGCAGATAAAAGAAACGGCAATTTTGAACACATTGTGATATTTTGTGAATAGTGATTATTTGCAGAAAATCAGTACCTTTGCACCAGAATTCAATAGTATTGTATACCAGAAGAAATATATTAAAAATGAACATGAGAAAAATCATATGTTTTTGTTTGACTCTTGGGACATTTTCTACGATGATGGCTCAGGAGACTTTATCGCTGAGCCAGTGCTTGCAGATGGCAGTGGACAATAACCTGTCGCTGCAGAAAAGTCGCAATGAGATTGCAAAGGGAAAGTATTCCATCAGCGAGAACCAGGCTAAACTGCTGCCACAAATCAATGCTGTTGCGCAATTGAACGACAACTTTACGCCTCCCGTTTCCGTGACTGATGGTTCTGCTTACGGTAAGCCTTACAATGTTACCAAGACCCTGCAATATAATGCTTCGGCAGGATTGCAGCTCCAGATGCCGCTCTACAACCAGATGGTGAACACCGCCATCGACATCGCCAAGATTGCAGACCATCTCAATCAGCTCTCTTACGAGAAGGCACGTGAAGACCTTATCGTGCAGACCGCCAAGATGTATTACATGGCGCAGAATACTGCTGAGCAGATTCGTCTGGTGAACGACAACATCAAGCGTCTGGAAGAACTCTATGGCATTACCAAGGCTTTCTATGATAATCAGATGAGTCTTGAGGTAGACGTGAAGCGAGTGAAACTCAACATCGAGAATCTCACCGTACAGCGTGATAACGCCATCGCCATGCTCGACCAGCAATATACCATGCTCAAGTATGTGATAGATTATCCTGCAGAAAAGCAAATCAAGGTAACGGAGGTGAATCCGGGAGAGATAGAGACGGTGAATGCCAATGGTTTGAATACCAATCTCTATGAACTCCAGCTCCTGGAGAAGAGAAAGGAACTTGCACAGAAGCAGACCAAGCTGGCTAAGGATGGCTATCTGCCATCGGTAAGTCTTACCGGAAGCCTGATGTATTCTGCCTTCACTGATAAGATAGAACATTGGATTCATTCGGGTGAGTCAAACCACTGGTATGGTTCCAACGGCATCGGTATTCAGCTGAGAGTGCCTGTCTTTGATGGTTTCGAGAAGCGTTCCAAGATAAGACGTGCCAAAGTGGAGGAGGAGAATGCCCGCATCGGATATGAGGATGCACTGAAGGGCATGCAGGCAAACTATATGAACGCCGTGAGCGAGGTGAACAACAGTCAGCGCAACTACAAGAAGCAGTTTGACAACTATACCCTGGCGCAGGATGTATATAATGTAACTGCCGACCAGTATAAGGAGGGTGTAGGTACCATGACTGCCGTTCTTCAGGACGAGATGCGCATGAGCGAGGCAATGAACAATTATCTCACCGCCTATTATAAATATAAGGTGGCAAACCTCTCGCTCCTGAAACTCACAGGACAATTGGAACAGGTAAAATAACAAAGGAATCATAAAGAAACAAATAATCAGAATAAAACAATGGAACAGAACGAAAATAACAAGATAGAAACAGCTCGTGAGGAAAATGCAGAAGCTACTCAGATGTCTCACGAAGATAATGCCGCAACTCAGACTTCTCACGAGGAAATGCAGAAGAAATTGAAGAAGCAGCGCATTCGTCAGATCATCGCCAGCCTTATCGGTGTAGCCATCCTCGCCTTCGGACTCTGGAAGATTGTCTGCCTCTTCCTGGATTATAATGCCAACGAGACCAGCAATGATGCGCAGATAGAGCAGTATATTTCTCCTGTAAACCTCCGTGCATCGGGTTATATCGCCAAGGTTTGCTTCAAGGAGCACGATGAGGTTCACAAGGGTGATACCCTTCTTATCCTCGACGACCGTGAGTATCGCATCCGCCTGATGGAGGCTGAGGCTGCCTTGAAGGATGCCAAGGCTGGCGCTAACGTAATGGATGCTACCCAGCAGACTACCCAGACTTCGGCTACCGTCTATTCTGCATCCATCGATGAGATTGAGGTGCGCCTTGCCAAACTCGCCAAAGACTGCGAGCGCTATCGCAATCTGGTAGAGAAGAAGGCTGCTACACCAATCCAGCTGGAGCAGCTCGAAGTGGAATATGCGGCTACCAAGAAAAAGCTGGAATCTGTAAAGCGCCAGCAGGCTGCTGCCTATAAGGGCGTGAACGAGGTGGTTACCCGCAAGCAGAACGTGGCTGCTGCTATCGAGCGTGCTGAGGCTGCGGTGGAGATGGCGAAGCTGAACCTCTCTTACTGCGTGGTTGTAGCACCATGCGACGGTAAGTTGGGTCGCCGCTCTATCGAGGAAGGACAGATGGTAAATGCAGGAACCACCATCACTTATATCCTGCCTAATGCCCAGAAGTGGGTTATCGCCAACTACAAGGAAACTCAGGTTGAGAATCTCTATGTAGGTCAGAAGGTACGCATCTCTGTAGATGCCATGAGTAACAAGGAGTTCGAAGGAACCATTACTGCTATCTCTGGCGCAACTGGTTCCAAGTATTCTCTTGTTCCTACCGACAATTCTGCCGGCAACTTCGTGAAGATTCAGCAGCGTGTGCCTGTAAGAATCGACTTCAATCACCTCAGCAAGGAGGATAACGCCCGCCTGGCAGCAGGTATGATGGTGATTGTGAAGGCGGAGAGAAAATCAAAGTAATGGAATATGGAAGAAGAATATAAGAATTATCCGTTCTATAGCTGGGTGCCGAAACCGCTGGGCATCATCTTCATGATCATCCTCTTCGTGCCGATGATTACGATGAGTGGTGTCTATTCCGCCAATAGCGGTGAGATGATGAGCGGACTGGGCATCCAGTCGGAATATATCGCCTTTGCGGGCTTCTGTACGTCGATAGGAATGGCGGCTTTCTCGCCATTCTTCTACGAACTGGTGTGCATCCGAAGAGAGAAGATGATGTGTATCGTGGGATTCTCCATTCTCTTTTTGCTCAGCTTTGTCTGCGCCCAGACCGATTCACTGTTTATCCTCGGCTTGTGCAGTCTGCTGATGGGCTTTGTTCGCCAGACGCTTCTGATGGCGCATCTCTTTGTACTCATCCGATATGGTTTCGGTATCGAGGCAACGAAGAATATCACGCCGGGTTGCGAGCCTACCACCGAGGAGGCTTGGGATGCGGTGGATTCGGAGAAGATGGTTTCCCAGCCGGTTATCTATCTTTTCTTCATGATTATCGGACAGTTGGGCACCTGGCTCACGGCTTGGCTTGCCTATGCCTACGAGTGGCAGTATGTGTATCATTTCATGATGGCATTCATGCTGGCGGGCATCATCATCGTGTTCTTCACCATGCCTTATCATAAGTATCCGATGCCGAAGTTCCCGATTACGATGTCGAAGTTTGGCAATGTCACGGTGTTCAGCATCATGCTCTGCTCGTTTGCCTATGTCATGGTGTTCGGCAAGACGCTGGACTGGTTTGATGATCCTACCATCCGTTATTCTACGGTCGTTTGTCTCATCTTCACCGCCCTGTTCATCTATCTGGAGAAGACCCGTCGTTCACCTTATTTTATCATGGAGGTGTTCCAGCTCAGGGTTATCAATTACGGCATCATGCTGTTCTTCCTCCTGATGGTCTGCAACTCCAGCGCCATGTTTGTCAATGTGTTTACCAATGTAGGTATGAAGATAGACAACTGGCAGAATGCCACGTTGGGCAACTGGGTAATGGTGGGTTATACCGTGGGTTTGATATTTGCAGTCATTGCCCGAGCCAAGAATGTTCATCTGAAGTGGATGTACTGTTTGGGCTTCCTTTTTATCGGAGGCTACGCCCTGTTCATGTACTTTGAGGTTCAGAATGATGGCATGTACGAGCGCATGAAATGGCCAATCATCATCCGTTCTACGGGAATGATGCTGCTCTATTCGCTCATCTCCACGATAGCCAATCAGCGCATGCCTTACCGTTTCATGTCTACCTGGGTCTGCATCATGCTCACCGTTCGTATGGTCATTGCTCCTTGTATCGGTTCTGCGCTCTACACCAATGTGCTTCAGCATCGCCAGCAGTATTACGTTACCCGCTTTGCACAGGATTACGACCGTACCAGCTTGGAGACGGCAAAGACCTATGACCAGACGGTAAGAGGCATGCAGTATCAGGGCAAGACGGAGACCGAGGCGCAGAACATGGCTGCCATGAGTGCGAAGGGCAAGGTACAGGTTCAGGCTACGCTGGTATCCATCAAGGAGATGGCAGGCTGGACCTTCTACGGTTGCCTGATATGTGCCGGACTGATGCTCGTTATTCCTTGGCGCAAGCGCAATATCAAGGAATTGACCCGCGATTATCTGCTGAAGAATGTAGATGTGAAATCCCTGGGAAGAAGGTAGGGATGAGAATGCAGATTCTACCGGGAGCGGCAGGAATCTGCTAAAATATCATAAATAATCAAGGTTATCATTCGGGGGAATTGATATTTTTGTTATCTTCGCAATTCAAGCAATTTGAAAAAATGGAGATAACAGATAATATCATCATATATGAGGCTCAGGAAATTCCTCATTTTCTGATGCAGCCTTTCTATTCTGATTATGTCGGAATAGTCATTTGTCATCAAGGGATGTTCCGTTTCTGTGTAGACGGAACATCCTTTGTTGCGTCTATGGGGGAGTCGGTTTTTCTCTCTCCAGGAATCCTGTTGCAGGTTCAGGAAACCTCTTCTGATTTCCGGTTTACCTTGCTTTTCTACCGTGTAGAGCAGATTCGTCACATGCTGGGCAATACCGTCGTCAGCATGCGTCTTTATTCTACGCTTTATCCTTCGGCTTGTACTGTGGCGCATACGGGTTATGAGGAGATGCTGTCGTCTTATGCCCAGATGCTTCTCAGGTTGGAGCAGAAGGAGGAGCCGGATACCTACAGCCTGCATGAGCAGAAGCTGCTTCTCATGGCGGTAACCTATCGCCTTTGCAGCATCTTCTCTTCCTCGTTCAAGACGGCGGGTAAGGAGATGGAGCGCAAGGTAGAGGTCTTCGAGTCGCTTGTTAAATTGATAGAGGATAATTTCATGCGTGAGCGCAGTGTGGCTTTCTATGCCGACCAGCTCTGCATCACTCCCAAATATCTCTCCGTTATCGTGAAGTCGGTATGTGGCAAGACGGTTCAGCAATTACTTTTCAAGGCGATTATCCGTCGCAGCATTTATCTGATGAAGAATACGAACAAGACGATTCAGCAGATAGCCTGTGATCTCAGTTTCCCGAATGCCTCTTCCTTCGGTACCTTCTTCAAGAAGCATACCGGGTTGTCGCCTAAGAATTACCGGATGGGGGCGGAGTAGCTTCATTCTATGTGCAACAAGCATAATCTCTCTATCTTATTTCGTAAAAATGCTGTTTTTGCAGTCAAGTTTGAGTGGAATGAGAGATAGAAACTGTTAAATCTTGGAAAAACGGACAAAAATATGCGTAAATGTCTTGGAAAAACGGACAAAATACGGGTCACCTGCATAAACCTATGTTTAGGCATAGATGTTAGTAAGCATCGTCCACCAGCTGATATCCGCTTGCACAACAGGTGTCGGGCGAGCGCATAACAACTGATATGCAAGCGCACAACAGCTGTTGTGCGGTTGAAAATATAGGCATCTCCAGCTTATAGTATTAATTCTTCCGGCAACAAGTAATGGTTACTCCGAAGACTTTTCACGTAAAACCGATGCAACAATGTATCCTTACTGTTGAAACACCCCTCTGTCATGCAGAGGTATTCTTGATTAAACAGTGGCAACTGATCCAGATAATTGCCTATCTGTCTTCTCTTTTCCGCATCCGAGCAATCCGTGTTGTAAAGCAAATCCAATATTTTTTTACGGTCATCCGAAGTTGCCAAGACCATACCTATCTTCTTGTTTTTCACTGGATAGATAACCAAGTTGTCCTCATCCAAGAACGTATAACAAGCATCATATTTCGGGTACATGATGGAGCTGATATGATTTTTTCATCCTATACTTTTTATTTGTTTAATAACCTTAGAATACCCCCCCCTATCATCCTCCATGCTTTTGTTGCAGTATTATTCGCAAAACTTTTGTATCCTCAGATATACCTACAATGCGATACCTGTTTTCGAGTTATGCTTACAAGCCATTCGCATTCAGCCTCCTTTGCATTTTTCGTTCATACTTTATCTGTTTTATTTTTCTTGCAAATATACACCAAGATTTCGACAATACCAAATTTTCAATGCCTTTTCTTTAAGAAATAGGAAAAATTAATGGAAAAAGCAAAAACGAGGATTGTACCGATTAAAATGCAAGGCACTGGCTATGAGAATCGTGAAGAAAGTGCATCGGAAAGTAGCCCCATGGATAGCCCTAAGATGAATGTTTTTGTAACTGCTAACAAACCACCTGCTTAGGTGGTTTTTTTGCCTTAATACATTTTTTGTATTGTGCTGAAACCAACTTTTTGGTGTATTTTGGGCTGTATATACTAATTTAAAAGTGTACCATTCCAAACTGATTGCAAAGGTATGCTTTCTCCTAACCAAATAGATACATGAAGAATGGCATGTCTGCCACCCCACACACTTTTGCAGGTGATCCATTTTATGATATGAAAATCGCCCGATAGCATATTCTCTCATGCTATCGGGCGATTTACGCTTATATCTCTTCATCAATAAATCGGATGATTTCTTCTTGCTGATCGGGATGATACCAGTGGATTTCGGCATCTCGCTTAAACCAGGTGAGCTGCTTGCGCATGTATTCACGGCTATGCGACTGTATCTGGCGGATGGCTTCTTCCTTGTCTATCTCGCCATCGAAATAGGCAAACATTTCCTTGTAGCCCACGGTTCTCAAGGCGGTGAGTCCCTTGTGAGGATATACGCTGCGGGCTTCTGTCTCCAGGCCATCCTCCATCATCATCAGTACACGCTGGTTGATGCGCTCGTACAGTTCGGCACGGTCGCGGTTCAGGCCTATCTTGATGATGCGGAAAGGTCGCTGCTTCTTCTCTGCTACACGGAAAGAAGTGTAGGTCTTGCCAGTCTGGTGACAGATTTCCAAGGCATGCACCACGCGGCGGGGATTCTTCTTATCTACTATCGCCCAATGCTCCGGGTCCATCTGGTGGAGTTCTTCTACCAGCGCCTCCAAGCCTTCGTCTTCCAGGCGCTGTTTCATCCAGGTACGGATGTCATCCCGCACAGTAGGAATATCGTCGATACCCTTGCATACGGCATCGATATACATCATGCTGCCGCCTGTAAGAAGCGCCACATCGTGATTCTTGAAGACATCTTCTTCCAGGAGATTCATCACGTCGGCCTCGTATTGGGCTGCGCTGTAATAATCTTCGATGTGGTGGTTTCCTACGAAATAATGCTTCACCCGCTGCTGCTGTTCGGCAGTAGGCGCTGCGGTTCCGATAGGGAGTTCGGCGAAGATCTGGCGGGAGTCGGCATTGATAATAGGTATAGAGAGATGCTCTGCCAGAGAAAGACAAAGCTCGGTCTTACCTACACCGGTAGGACCGAGCACTACAATTAGAGTTTTCATTATCGAATGATGCCTCGCTGAGAACTCTCTACGAAGTCGATGATGTACTGGATTTCCTTAGTCACCTCAAGATTCTTCTTGATTTCCTCGATACCTTCCTTCAGGATGCCCTTGCTGTAGAGCAGGCGATAAGCCTCGTGGATGTTCTGGATGGTCTCGTTGCTGAAACCACGGCGACGCAAACCGATGAGGTTGATGCTGCAATAGCGGGTTGGCTCCTTGCCGGCAATGATATAAGGAGGAATATCCTGAGAGAAACGGCAACCGCCCTGAATCATCACGTAGCCTGCGATGTGGCAGAACTGATGAACGAGAACGTTGGCACTGACGATGGCGTTGTCATCTACTACCACCTCACCGGCAAACTTGGTAGAGTTACCGATAATCAAGCCGCTGCCGAGCACGCAGTCGTGAGCCACGTGAACGGTCTCCATCAGGAGGTTGTTGCTGCCTACTACGGTCTTGCCCTTAGAGGCTGTACCACGAGAGATAGTAACGTTCTCACGGATGCTGTTGTTGTCGCCCACCTCGCAGGTTGTCTGCTCGCCCTTGAACTTCAGGTCCTGAGGCTTGGTAGAGATGCTGGCGCCTGGGAAAAATTCATTATTGTTGCCGATGCGAGCGCCCACGTGGATGGTAACGCTGTTCTGTAATACGTTGTTATCGCCCAAAACGGTGTCCTTGTCGATATAGCAGAAAGGACCGATAATGTTGTTGTCACCGAGTTTTGCCTCTGGATGAACAAACGCTAATGGACTAATCTGATTCATATTTCTATTTTATTATTACTTGTTCTTAACAATCTGTGCAGTGAAAGTAGCCTCTGCCACCACCTGGTCGCCTACGAACATGTAGCCCTTCATAGAGCTGATGCCATGACGTACGGGTGCGAGCAACTCTACACGGAAGAGGAGGGTATCGCCCGGAACCACCTTCTTGCGGAACTTCACATCATCGAGCTTCATGAAGTAAGTACTCCAGCGCTCAGGCTCCTCCAGCTGGTTGAGAACCAAGAGACCGCCACACTGTGCCATCGCCTCTACCTGCAATACGCCTGGCATCACAGGCTCCTCTGGGAAGTGACCCTGGAAGAAAGGCTCGTTGCTGGTGACATTCTTGATACCCACGATGCTGGTAGGCCCCATAGCTATCACCTTGTCTACCAACTGCATAGGGTAGCGGTGAGGCAGGAGCTGACGGATGCGGATGTTGTCCATGATAGGCTCCTCGTTAGGATTGTAGATAGGAGCCTGAACCTCATGCTTGCGAATCTCCTTGCGCATCAAGCGAGCGAACTTGTTGTTCACTGTGTGACCTGGGCGAGTGGCGATGATACGACCCTTGATAGGCTTGCCGATGAGAGCCATGTCGCCTATGATGTCGAGGAGCTTATGGCGAGTACACTCGTTCTCCCACTGCAAAGGCTTATGCTGGATGTAGCCGAGCTTGGTGGCATCCATGTGAGGCACCTTGAGGTGGTCAGCGAGCTGATCGAGCTGAGCCTGCTCTACCTGGCGCTCGTAGATAACGATGGCATTGTCCAAGTCGCCACCCTTGATGAGGTTGGCCTGGAGCAATGGCATGATGTCACGAACGAAGACGAAGGTGCGGGCTGATGCAATCTCGTCCTCGTAAGTCTCCATCTTGTCGAGGGTGGCAAACTGGCTGTTGATAAATTTGCTCTCGAATGAGCACATAGCCGTGATGCTGAACTCCTCGTCTGGCAGGATGGTGATGACAGAGCCGTTGTCGTCCTTCACCTCTATCTTATGACGGATGATGTAGTAGTCCTTCTCTGCGTTCTGCTCCTGGATGCCTACGCTCTTAATCTTCTCCACATACATGGCAGCTGAGCCATCGAGGATAGGGAACTCAGGACCGTTTACTTGAATCAAGCAGTTGTCGATGCCGAGGGCATAGAGAGCTGACATGCCATGTTCGATGGTGGATACACGGATGTCGCCCTTGCCGAGCACAGTGCCACGCTGAGTTTCTACTACATTCTCTGCCACCGCCTGGATGATAGGCTCACCCTCCAGGTCGATGCGCTGTATCTTATAACCGGTGTTCTCTGGGGCAGGGTTGAAGGTTACAGTGAGGCTCAAGCCTGTGTGCAATCCCTTGCCACACAAAGAGAAACTACCCTTTAATGTTTTCTGTTTTGACATAGTGTTGTTTAATTTATAATTAAGAATTTGCCTAGCGAGAGTTGTCGCAGAGCTTTTACGGCGTAGCCTTAATTCTTAATTTTTAATTCTTAATTCTTAATTTTTATTTTTTTTCAATTCTTCGATTTCCTTCTTCAGCTCATTCAGCTCCTTGTACATATCAGGCAAGCGGCGGAAGATGGCTTGTGACTTGAAGTATGCGCGCTGCTCCATAGGAGGGGTACCGATGAGCTGCTGACCATCCTTGAGGCTGCCTGGCACGCCACTCTGGGCTCCGAGGAACACCTTGTTGCCGATGGTGATGTGACCTGCGATACCTACCTGGCCGCCAAACATACACCACTGACCTACCTTGGTGCTTCCAGCCACACCCACCTGGGCACTCATCACAGTATTCTCGCCGATGTCGGTATTGTGGGCAATCTGAACCATATTGTCGAGTTTCACGCCCTTGCGTACATAGGTAGAGCCCATGGTAGAGCGGTCTACACAGGTGTTTGCACCAATCTCCACATTGTCCTCGATGGTCACGATACCAATCTGAGGAATCTTGTCATATCCGTCAGGACCTGGGGCGAAACCGAAGCCGTCGGCACCGATCACTGCACCAGCATGCAGGGTGACATTGTCGCCAATCTTACAGCCGTGATATACGGTTACGTTAGGGTAGAAGAGCGCATTCTTGCCCACCTTCACACCCTCGCCGATGTAGGCATGAGGATAGATCTGGCTGCCTTCGCCCACCTCAGCGCCATCGGCGATGTAAGCGAATGCACCTACGTATACGCCCTCAGCCACCTTAGCCTTAGGAGATACGAACGCCAATGGGTCGATGCCCGTCTTCTTAGGCTTCATGGAAGCATACATCTGAAGGAGCTTAGCCACACACTCATAGGCGTTTTTCACACGGATGAGGGTAGCGCTCACTGGATGCTCCAGCTCCACGCTTTCGTCAATGAGCACCACGCTCGACTTGGTGTCGTAAACATAGTGCGTATATTTAGGGTTAGAAAGGAACGAGATGGCTCCCTCCTTGCCTTCTTCTATCTTGGCGAAGGTGGTGACTTTAGCGTTCTCATCACCTTCTATTTTGCCCTGAATCAGTTGGGCTATTTGTTGAGCGGTAAATTCCATAATCTAATTAGTCAATTTATTTTTTGCAAAAATAACAAAAAATATTCAGACTCTTGTCATTCTATCGTAATATTTTGATTTTTTGGCAAAGAAACTGGTGTTTTTGGTCAATATGAGGGTAAAATAAAGGCGCAAAGCTTCTTTTTATCAAAGAAAACTTTGCGCCAGAATATATGATTATAGCTTGGCGAGCTCTGCTGCCATTTGCTCCTGTAGCTCCTTGGCTTTCTGTCCTGCCACCTCGGCGAAGTCATCGCCCTGGCTGGCATAGATGATGCCACGAGAAGAGTTGACGAGCAAGCCGCAATCCTTGATGATGCCATACTTGCATACCTCCTGCAGGCTACCGCCCTGGGCACCTACGCCTGGCACGAGGAGAAAGTGGTTAGGGGCTGCCTTGCGAATGTCCTCAAACATCTGTCCCTGGGTGGCGCCTACCACATACATCATGTTCTCATCGTTGCCCCATTCTTGGCTCTTCTTCAGCACCTTCTCAAAGAGGCGTTCGCCCTCTTTGTCCTCAGTGAGCTGGAAATCGTGGCTACCCTTGTTGCTGGTCAAAGCCAGGAGGATAACCCATTTGCCCTCATACTCGAGGAATGGCTTTACGGAGTCCTCGCCCATGTATGGAGCCACAGTCACTGAGTCGAGGTTGTACTCCTCGAAGAATGTCTGGGCATACATCTTAGAGGTGTTGCCGATGTCGCCACGCTTGGCATCGGCGATGATGAAGTGGTGAGGATAATGGTTCTTGAGATACTTGATGGTGTTCTCGAAGGCAATCATGCCGTCGATGCCACGGCTCTCATAGAAAGCCAGATTTGGCTTGTAAGCCACGCAGTAAGGGGCTGTGGCGTCGATGATTGCCTTGTTGAAGCGGAACATAATCTCTGCCTCTGCGCCCTGGATTTCCTCATTCTCAAGGATGCACTTAGGCAACTTGTTGATATCTGTGTCGAGACCTACGCACAAGAAGCTCTTCTTGGCGAAAATCTGCTCTACGAGTTCTTTTCTTGTCATAATTTTTGAAGTTGGGAGTTTGGAGTCAGGAGTTAGGAGTTGCCTAACGGAATTATTCATTGGAATAGTGAGTTGTTTGTTGGAATTAAAGGTGTATGCTCTTAACTCCTAACTCCTAACTCCTAACTCCTGACTAAATTTATAGTTCTGTTTCTTTCAGTTTCTCTGCGTTCTCGGCTACGGTGAGGGCGTCGATCATGTCTTGGATGTCGCCACCGAGGAAACCGTTGAGGTCGTGGGTGGTGTAGCCGATACGGTGGTCGGTGACACGGCCCTGTGGGAAGTTGTAGGTGCGAATCTTGGCACTGCGGTCGCCCGTAGATACGAGGCTCTTGCGGCGGCTGGCGATGTCGTCTACATACTTCTGGTGCTCACGGTCGTGGATGAAAGTGTAGAGTCGGCTCAAGGCACGCTCCTTGTTCTTAGGCTGGTCGCGCGTCTCGGTACACTCTATGAGGATTTCCTCCACCTCGCCCGTGTTAGGGTTCTTCCAAGGGTAGCGCAGGCGTACACCAGACTCCACCTTGTTCACGTTCTGACCACCGGCACCAGAGCTACGGAAGGTATCCCACTTGATGTCGCCCTCGTTGATGTTCACTTCAAACTTATCTGCCTCTGGCAGTACAGCCACAGTGGCAGCCGAGGTGTGCATACGGCCCTGGGTCTCAGTGGCTGGCACACGCTGTACACGGTGAACGCCCGATTCATACTTCAGTGTGCCATACACGTCGGCACCGCTCACGGCGAAATCGATTTCCTTATATCCACCTACTGCGCCTTCGGATACAGATGTCACGCTGACGTTCCATCCCTTGGATTCGCAGTATTTCTTATACATATTAAATAGGTCGCCCGCAAAGAGGGCAGCCTCGTCGCCACCTGCACCGCCACGGATCTCCATTTGCACGTTCTTGGCGTCCTCTGGGTCCTTAGGTACCAGGGCGATTTTGATTTCCTCTTCCAGCTTAGGCTGCAGAGCCTCGTTCTCGTTGAGCTCCTCGCGAGCCATCTCCTTCATCTCTGGGTCGCTCTCGTTGGCAAGGATGTCCTTTGCCTCCTTGATGCTGTTGAGACAGTTGATGTATCGCTTTCTAGCGTCCATGATGTCGCCCAGGTCTTTCCATTCCTTGGTCAGCTTCACGTATCGTGGCTGGTCGGCGATAACGTCTGGGTCGGTAATGAGGGTGCTAACTTCCTCGTATCGGCTCTCTAAGCCTTCTAGCTTCTGTAATATATTATTATTGTCCATAAATTCTTTTTAGTAATTGAATTCGCCGAATTCGCTCTTGATGGTGAGGCTGCGCTTGCCTTCCTCGATATGGCCCACTACCTGGGCATCGATGTTGAAGCTCTTGCTGATGGCGATGACCTTCTCGGCTACCTCTGGGCGAACGTAGATCTCCATGCGATGACCCATGTTGAATACCTGGTACATCTCCTTCCAGTCGGTGCCAGAGCAGTCGTGGATGGCACGGAAGAGTGGTGGCACTGGGAACATGTTGTCCTTCACTACCTTGCAGTCTTCGCCTACGAAGTGGAGCACCTTGGTCTGGGCACCACCTGTGCAGTGAACCATACCGTGGATCTCTGGGCGCAACTCATCGAGCATCTTCTTGATCACTGGGGCATAGGTGCGGGTAGGAGAGAGCACCAACTCGCCTGCGTTGATAGGAGAATCCTCCACTGGGTCGGTGAGCTTGTACTTGCCGCTGTATACCAACTCGTCTGGCACGGCGTGGTCGAAACTCTCTGGGTATTTCTCTGCCAGATACTTGGCGAATACGTCGTGGCGAGCAGAGGTCAATCCGTTGCTGCCCATGCCACCGTTGTACTTCTTCTCGTAAGTAGCCTGACCTGTAGAGGAGAGACCCACGATGACATCGCCAGGGCGAATGTTGGCATTGTTGATCACGTCGCTGCGCTTCATGCGGCAGGTTACGGTAGAGTCTACGATGATGGTGCGCACCAAGTCGCCCACGTCGGCTGTCTCACCGCCGGTAGGGTAGATGCCGATGCCCATCTCACGCATCTCATGGAGCAGGTCGTCGGTGCCATTGATGATGGCAGAGATGACCTCGCCAGGTACGAGCATCTTGTTTCTGCCGATGGTAGAAGATACCAAGATGTTGTCTACCGCACCCACGCAGAGCAGGTCGTCGGTGTTCATCACGATGGCATCCTGTGCGATACCCTTCCATACGGAGAGGTCGCCAGTCTCCTTCCAGTACATGTAGGCGAGGCTAGATTTGGTTCCAGCTCCGTCGGCATGCATGATGTTGCAATACTCTGGGTCGCCTCCCAAGATGTCTGGTATGATCTTGCAGAAAGCCTGAGGGAAGATACCCTTGTCGATGTTCTTGATGGCGTTGTGCACATCCTCCTTAGCTGCGCTTACTCCGCGCATCATATAGCGATTGTTGCTCATTTTTATCGTTGAAAGTTGAAAATTGAAATTTGAAATTTATGATATGCTGTTCTAGCTTATTGTCTTATTTGTTGTCGTGCCAGAAATCCCATGATGCGAAGGCTTGCAAGAGGAGCATTTCCAAGCCGTTCTTCACGGTGGCTCCCTGTGCCTTGCCCTTCTTCATGAAGAGGGTCTCGTCGGGATTGTAGATGAGGTCATAGAGCAGCGTGTGGGTGTCCATCGCCTCGTAAGGCAGCGGAGGGCACTCGTCTACGTGAGGGTACATGCCCACTGGGGTGCAGTTTACGATCACGTTGTATTCCTTGATTACCTCTGGGGTAATCTTGTCATACTGGATGGTGCCTGGACGCTCGTATCGACTCACGAATACCGTCTCCAGTCCTAGCGATTTCAAGCCGTAGTTGATGGCCTTGCTGGCACCGCCCGTACCCAGGATGAGTGCCTTCTTGTGGCAGCTCTCCAGGAATGGCTCGATGCTCTTGGTGAAACCGATCACATCGCTGTTGTAGCCCGTGAGATAGGTGTCGTTGCCCTTGTGCTCCACTTTTACCACATTCACCGCTCCGATGGCATTTGCCTCGGGGCTCACAGAGTCCAGGTAGCTGATGATTTTCTCCTTGTAGGGGATGGTCACGTTCAGTCCACGCAGGGTGGGGTTGGAGTCGAGCACCTCGTTCACGTCTTCGATGCTCGGAATCTCAAAGTTGATGTACTGGGCATCGATGCCTTCGTTCTCAAACTTCTCGTTGAAGTAGCTCTTGGAGAATGAGTGGCCCAGTGGGTATCCTATGAGTCCATACTTGTCCATAAAAAAATCTTTAATTTATAATGTTTCTTTTACTTAGTTGCGAAGTAGAGGGTGCAGATGCCGAAGGTGAGTCTCTTAAACTCTGCCTGGGCAAAACCTGCCTTCTTGAGCACATCCATCATCACCTCGCCCTGTGGGAAGGCGGCGATGGTCTTGTTGAGATAGTCGTAGGCGCTCTGGTCCTTGCTGATCAGCTTGCCATAGATGGGTAGCACCGTGCCCGAATAGATGCTGAAGAGCTGCTTCATGGGGAAGCTGACGGGGGTGGTGAGCTCCACGATGCAGAGGTGGCCGCCCTTCTTCAGCACTCGGCACATCTCAGAGAGTCCCTGGTCCAGGTTCTGGAAGTTGCGGATGCCGAAGGCTGCTGTCACGGCATCGAATGTGCCGTCCTCGTAGCCCAGGTGCAGGCAGTCTTGCTTCTCAAAGCTGATGGTGCCGTCCAGCCCCATGCGCTTCACCTTCTCCCTGCCTATCTGCATCATGCCCTCCGAGATGTCGGCTCCGATGAGATGGTCGGGACGGAGCATCTGGGCTGAGAGGATGGCAAAGTCGCCCGTGCCCGTGGCGATGTCCAGCATCTGCTGGGGGTGGAATGGCATCAGTCGCTTGATGGCCTTCTTGCGCCAGTATTTGTCGATGTCCCATGAGAGTCGATGGTTCAGGGTGTCGTAGGTAGGGGCGATGTTGTCGAACATCTCCTCTACCAACTTTCCCTTATCTCCTGTGCCCTCGTAGGGCTTGATCTGTTCTTGCTTGTACATTAATTTCGTTTATTTACGTGTGGCAAGCCACTCGCTTACGTTCTTCTCGATGCGTGCAGCGATGTCGCCTTCCTCGGTAGCCTTGTCGAATTTCTCGCCAGTGATGTGCTCGAAGAGCTCGATGTAGCGGTCGCTGACGCTCTCGGCATACTCGTCGGTGATCTCTGGCATGGTCTGTCCAGGCTCGTTCATGAAGTTGTGCTCGATGAGCCACTGGCGCACGAACTCCTTGGAGAGCTGACGCTGAGGCTCGCCTTTCTCAAACTTCTCCTCGTAGCCATCGGCATAGAAGTAGCGGCTAGAGTCTGGGGTGTGGATCTCATCGATGAGGTATACCTTGCCGTCACGCTTGCCAAACTCGTACTTGGTGTCTACGAGAATCAAGCCCTGCTTGGCAGCGATCTCCTGTCCACGCTTGAAGATGCGTCGTGTGTAGTCCTCCATCACTGCGTAATCCTCAGCACTAACGATGCCCTGGGCGATGATCTCCTCCTTGGAGATGTTCATGTCGTGACCCTCGTCAGCCTTGGTGGTAGGGGTGATGATAGGCTCTGGGAATCGCTCGTTCTCGCGCATTCCGTCAGGCAGCTTCACACCGCATATCTCACGGCAGCCCTTCTGATACTCTCTCCATGCGCTACCGGTGAGGATGGAGCGTATGATCATCTCGACACGGAAACCCTCGCACTTCAATCCTACGGTTACCATAGGGTCTGGGGTAGCTAACTTCCAGTTAGGGCAGATGTCTGTCGTGGTATCGAGGAACTTGGCGGCAATCTGGTTGAGCACCTGTCCCTTGAATGGGATACCCTTAGGCAGCACAACGTCGAACGCTGAGATTCTGTCGGTAGCGACCATCACGAGGATGTCGTCGTTAATGTCATACACATCACGTACCTTACCGTGATAAACACTCTTCTGTCCATTGAAATGGAAATCTGTCTTTGTTAATGCTTTCATTTTATATTGAAATTTGAAATTTGAACTTTGAAATTTATGATTAGCTTTTGCTCTTGAATTCTTCGTTCTTCACTCTTCGTTCTTCACTCTTCGTTCTTCACTCTTCGTTCTTCACTTCTTGCTTTGTCGTAAGCGTCGTAGGCATTCACGATGCGAGTCACCAGCTTGTGCCTTACGATGTCTTTTTGGCCCAGCCTTACCACGCTGATGCCTTCCACACCATCCAGTATCTTGAGGGCCTCCTTCAGTCCGCTGCGCTGCTCTCGGGGCAGGTCTATCTGGGTCAGGTCGCCCGTGATGATCATCTTGGTGTTCATGCCCATGCGGGTGAGGAACATGCGGATTTGTTGGGAGGTAGTGTTCTGCGCCTCGTCCAGGATGACGACGGCGTCGCTGAGGGTGCGTCCACGCATGAAGGCGAGGGGCGCTATCTGGATAATGTGCTTTTCCATCATGTCTTGCAGCTTCACGGCTGGTATCATGTCTTCCAGTGCGTCATAGAGCGGCTGCAGGTAAGGGTCTATCTTGTCTTTCATGTCGCCAGGCAGGAATCCGAGTTTTTCTCCGGCTTCCACGGCAGGTCGGGAGAGGATGATTTTCTTGATGGTCTTCTCCTTGAGTGCCTTCACGGCGAGGGCGATGCTGAGGTAGGTCTTGCCCGTACCGGCAGGACCCACGGCAAATACCATGTCGTTTTTCTCGTAGGCATCGATGAGCTGCTGCTGGTTCTCGCTGCGGCTCTTGATGGGCCTGCCGCTGATGCTGTATACCAGCACGCCCTTCACGCTGTCGGCCTTGGTCTGCTTGCCCTTCACGATGTCGAGGATGTCCTCCTCGGTGAGCGTATTGTATTTCACCAGATGACGTCTCATCTGCTCAATGTCCTCCTCAGCCTTCGCCATCTGCTCCTCGTCGCCGAGCACACGAATCACGTTGTCGCGTGCCACGATACGCAACTTGGGATACAGCGACTTGATCATCTGCAGGTGGCCATTGCCCACTCCATAGAACATCACTGGATCTATATCTTCCAATATGATATGTTTCTCTATCAAAATTTTTCTTTTTCTAAATAGTTTAAACCTAATCTTGTTATATAACGGTGCAAAATTACTACTTTTCCGTGAAATGAGCAAATAAATGGGAAAAAAATGGGCGATAAAGTAAGATAAAACATTCTTTAAATATTAAAAAGGTGATTTTTGGGGAGAAATTATTACCTTTGTGCCCGATTTTGATTGAATTAAGAATTAAGAATTAATAATTAAGGGGCTTACGCCATTCTGATAGGGGGGAGAAATTCTGATAGGGGGAATTAAGAAAATAAAGAAAGAATAATTATGAAGATAAGTAAGAATAGATATTTACAGGGTTTTGTGGTAGTGACATTGGTGCTGGCGCTGGTCAGACTGATTTTTCCAAGCGTGGCTGAGCCTAAGGCGCAGACTGCAGTGGAAGATGCTGTCGACTCGGGAGGTGTGGCTTCTCAGAGAGATTCAGCTCTGGTTGTGGCCCAGATTGATACGGCTCAGGATGAGCTCTCGGTGGCTCCCGATACCGCCCAGGGGGATGGCAAGCAGAGCATCTTCTTCGACAAGGACGGCCGGGAGGTGAAGCATCGCATCTTCTCCGTGCCTCACTTTGGCAATACCTTCCCCGACCAGCAGGATGTGCAGATATTGGCTGCCAACCAGCATGGCGTGAGCCCCGTGCAGAATCGCAGCGAGGCGGAGCATAGCAAGGGTCGGCTGGTGTATGTGGGCTGCAATCCCTTCTTCTATGTGGACAAGCTCAACAATAGCATTCCTTACCTGGTGCCTCGCGCCTCGGTATTGCTTCAGGACATAGGCAGGGCTTACTTCGACTCGCTGCAGATCAAGGGCATCCCGCTGCACAAGATTATCGTGACCAGCATCCTGCGCACCAAGGACGATGTGGCTAAGCTGCGCACCCGCAATGGCAATGCCACGGAGAACTCCTGCCACCTGTATGGCACCACCTTCGACGTCTGCTACAATCGCTACAAGGCTGTTCAGACCCTGGCTCATCCTCGCCGCCAGGTGCAGAATGATACGCTGAAATGGGTGCTCTCCGAGGTGCTGCGCGATATGAGGGAGCAGAACCGCTGCTATATCAAGTATGAGGTGAAGCAGGGCTGCTTCCACATTACCGTGAGATAATTTTTTTGAAAAGAATTGCCATATTGCCATAGTCGTGCGATAAATATCAGATATTCAGCTATGTACGTCTATGGCAATTCTCAAAGAATTGCCATAAATTGCCATAAACTGCCATAAAATTGGCGATATTTGTAGTTCTATTTTACAAAATCTCGATTTTTTAGAACGAGTATCGAGAGAATTGAAGAATTTTAACGCGATTATGGTAGTAATATTGCGATGAAGTTATCTCAATTACCTCCTCGATGTCTTTCCAATTACCTCCTCGATGTCTTTCTAGTTTCATCGGGGATATCTTTTATGCAGCATCGAGGATGTAGTTTTGAATATGTCGAGGATGTATTTTTGATTACTTCGAGATGTAATTAATGCCATACTTAGGAGGTGTGGGGACGTCATTTACATGTCGTAAGTATCATACTTATGCCTCTTTGGGATGTCATTCAGGGCTCGTAAGTATGTTGTTTGCGGTTGGAATAAGGCTTGTTTGCGGTTGAAATAAGGCTTGTTTGCGGTTGGAATGTGCCCCTTCCCAAGCTGAAAAGAGCCTGATTCCAAACCGAGAAGAGGCTCTTCTCGGCTCGGAATTAGGCTCTTGCCAACTTGGCGTGAGGCTCTTTTCAGAAAGGGTGATAGATAAGTGATAGCAATTTTCGCAAACAAAACATTTTTTACTTCACGCTAATCTTGGTCTTCAAGCCATCTGCCACTACTATATAGATGCCTGCGGCTGGGGCTGTGACGCTGCCTGCCTGGCTCTTGTCCACTAGCTTACCATCGAGGCTAAAGAGCTGGAGGCTCTTGCCGCTCTGGGCGTGGCTGTTGGCATCAGATAGGGTGATGGTTCTGCCATTTACCTGCAGGCGGATGGTCTGGGCGGTAGGCTGGTTGATGCCATCTGTAACGGTAACCTGTATCTTGCCATAGTCGATGGCGTAAATCTCATAATCATCAAGATTATTCGGATTGATCTGAATTTGAGTAAGACGTGCATCCTCATCGTAACCAAAAATGTAGGCATTCCCATAGTCGCTGTAGATTGACAAAATGCCATTGGCTGATACCGTATATTTGTAAGTACTGCCGCCAGTCTTTACGGTATAGATGACAGAGCCATCTTCTTCTATCTTCTCCTCCTCATAGCTGGATGGGTTGCTAGAATACTCTAATTCCCATTCATTGGTCTCGGAATTCCAGATGTATGATTCCATATTTTCTTCGGTGCTAGCCTCTGGCAGACGGATGCTGCTGAATATACCGTCTGGGATGAAGCCTGGAAGCGGATTAGTAGGAATCGTCATCTTGATGGCTGGGATGCTGACAGTTCTGTTTACAGTCTTATGGTCATTAACTATCTTGCCATTCTCATACGAGCGGGAGATGGTGGTACGGGTGCCATCGGCTTCTTTGGTGGTGATGGAGGCTACATAGACGGAAGGATCTGTCGACCAATTATTGGCAGATTCGTTCCAGCTATAGTAAAAGCTGAGGTCGTCTTTATATACACGTTTAGACCTATAGTCTATTGCTCCATCTTCGGCGTATTCGTTAATTACCAACTCGTGAGAACCATCTGACAACAGGGCGCTTATGTGCTCATACTCCATATACTTTTGCTGAGTATCCTCGCTGATAGTATAAGTCTTTTCGTTGTAGCCCTTGTCGGTATATTCTATATCCACTTGCTCGTCCAGGATGCCATCTTCGTATTCCTCGCTCCATACTGGGTAGCCCTTCTCATTGGTTTTATAGGTCAACTTATTGACCTGGTCGCCTATCAGGATGGTCTCATTCTTCAGTGGGGTCCATACTCCGTTCTTCAATTCCTCCACGAGTTTTGGAGCTAGTGCTGAGGTCTCTTCTGTTTCGCTGATTCTTATCTGTCGAGTTTCCTTGCCCTGGGCTGTATAGAATGTGTAATAGTATATGTATTCATTGTCGTTTTGCTCAGATCGGACGTCATAGCAAGTTATATAGTCTCCGTTTTGGCACAAGTAATAGTCGATTTTGCCAGAGCGGTCTAGCTTGCCATCTTCACCCACTGGGTAATAGCTGATGTCTGCATCATCATCGCCTCTGTATTCTGTTTCCTTGATGAGTTTCAGCGATGGATGGTTTACCCATTCATACACGGTCTTTCTGTCCAAGTTATATTGTTGCTCACCAGTATCGTAGGTATAGCAGGCGTATACTCGCTGCTTGCCATCATTCTGGGTGAAGAGGTCGTTATAATTGGTAGTGAATTCTGTTTTCTCAGTAATGGTCCAGTTCTGGTTGTCTGTAGAGTAGCTGTCGATGAGGGTGTAGTAACCAGCCTGAGGTTTGCCCTCTTGTACTTCTTCCTTGTAGTACTCGGCATTCTCCACCTTGCCAGTCTCCTTATCTGAGAATATCTTGCTCCATGTCAGCGTGTTGCCATCGAGCTTATACTCGGTTTTGTATCCCATCTCAAATTCGCTCCTTACATAGCTCTGTTTAGGCTCAAACCAGATGCATTCGTAGCCTTGGGCGAAGGTGAGGCCTGGTCTGAGCTCCTGATAGTTGATGTCTTTGGTGATTACGGCATCACCGCTGATGGTTACACTGTTGTCCTTGCCCATGTGGTTATAGTCGTAAGCGTAGCTGTGGGTAGGAGCCCATTGCTCTGTGGTGAAATCATATTTGGAGTTGTCCACGGCGATGATTCTGCCCTTGCTGTCTAAGGTTCGCTCGGTCTTGGTTCTCTCTGTTTCCTTGCCATCAGCCCACTTGCTAATGGTCTTGCTAATCCATTTGCCATCAGCATTGTCCACGTAAGCCACGGTGGCAATGTCCTTGTCATCTTGGGTAAAGCTGGTGATTCTGCCTAGCTTGTCATAATGGATGTCTCCATTTGCAATAGTTTGGCCACCTCTTACGTAGTCAAATGCTACAGGCACCGTCTTATCTACAGTGTACCCCCCTCAATATCTTGGACGCTAACAGTGCGCAACTGATTGGCTGCAAGGAAGGTAGGGGCGGACTGCTTAGCCTGCTTCTCCTGGGCTTTTTGACTGATAACTGGAGCCATGTGATGTCTCTTGGCATTGAACAGGCTCTGTGCATTGACTGTGGAAGCCGTCAATAGCAAAAATGCAAATGTGCATACTGCGTAAAATCTTTTCTTCATAAAATGTAATATTATAAAATTATAAACTGTTTTTTCTGTTTAGTCTTATACCTCTTCCATCCTAGCCAGTTCCCATCCCTTGAACTGCATGATAATCTTATGCAGCTGGGTGCCCTGGCGCAGAGCTTCCACTCTTGGGGCTACGGCATAGTGATGGATTTGCTCCACGGCATCCTCCCATTGCTTCTCTGCCTTGGTCATCGGCGTGCTATCTTGCTTGAAGGCATCCTTTGCCTCTTCATCCCATTCCTTCTTGCTGAGCACTTTCAGCTCCAAGATATAGCTGTGCTTGGTAGGATAGTGGGTGAGGTCGGGGAGTAGGAAGAAGTCGCAATAGCCATGGTTCAATTCCAGCTCCGGTGCCGTGTAATAAAAACTGGTCAGGCTGAGATATGCCAGGAAGAATCCCTGCAGATTGCGCTCCGACTCGATGGAATCTCGTACTGACGATAGGTCGGCGTATGACTTAGCCAAGTATTCCAAGCACTCTTTCCACTTGCCCTCGTATGCCATATAGGTAAACATGGTCTTGAGGTTAGACGTGTTAAGGCACTTCTCGTCCTGAGGAGTACGCTCTTGCCAAATCGGCGAGGGCGGATGAAGAAGAGGTTGTTGCGCTCATCTTCCAACTTGGGGATATACATTGTTTTGTCCACGTAATAGCAGTTTTGCTCTATTACTTGTACAAAGTCTTGTATCCCGTATGGTACTCGTTTTGTTGTATTTTGCTCCATATCTTTTCTGTCTTAATGATTATAATGCTGCGAAATTACAACATTTTTTTTTAGATAACAAAGAATTTCTCCTCTTTTTGGATAATTTTTCTTCTCACTTACAGGCTGTTAACCAAATCCAAATTTTCCTCTTCGCCCACCAGCCAGATGATGTCACCCTTCTGGAATACATAGTTGGGCGATACGTGGGTCAGGTTTTCATGGCCCTCTTCCAGTCCCACTACCATGCAGCCATACTTGCTGCGGATGCCGCTGTCTATGAGGCTCTTGCCCAGAAACTCGCTGCTGCCGCTGATGATGAGCTGGCGCAGGCGCATCTCTCGCTTCTCTATCTCCAGGTCCTCTGGCAGAAGGTCGCTCTGCAGGCTCTGGTTGAACTTCTGCAGCTGGTCGTCGTTGCCGATTACTTGCAGGCGGTCGCCAGGGAATATCATCATCTTGCCATCAGGGATGTTGAGGCGATGCTGACCTCGGCGAATGCTGCTCAGGTCGATGCCGAAACGCTGGCGCAGATGCAAGTCTCGGAGTGTCTTGCCACACCAAGTGCTGTCTTCGGGCACCTCAAACTCGCTGATGTGGATGTCTCGGTCCAGCAGGCGCCCCTCATAGAGCGGCTTCTTGTTGCCACTCACCTGGGCTGCGATGTCGCGTGAGCGCAGGTTGTGGATGAAGAGACGCTCCATCACGATGCTTCGCTTCTTGATTTGTCGGGAGGCTATCATGAGCAGCACCACGGCGGCACCGATGCAGATGATGAGCGCATTGGCAAAGCGGGTGAGGTAATTGCAGATGTAGAACACGAAGCCCAGGGCTATGATGAAGCGCACCACGATGGTGGCCATCAGTGGTATGCGATTGATGGAGCTCTCCACCCACAGGCGTTTCCACTCGGGGCTATGGTTCTTCTTCATCACGATGGCTCGGAGGAATGGGGCTATGAGCACCACGGTGAGCACGCCCGTGATGGCGTTGGCATACCAGTGCAGATGCCAGCCAGGCAGCAGATTGCGCATCAGCGGCAATACGAAGGCAAACATCAGGGCGATGACTGCCGCCGAGAGTATGCCGTAGGACACGGTGTTGATGGTCATCTGCTTGAGCAGGGAGCGCCATTTGCTCTGCTGCTGCGTCTGGGGATGGCTCATCGCAAAGTGGTTGAGCACATGGATGAGGCGCTCGGGCAGATGTTTTTCCAGCACCTGATAGGTGGGCTGCGCCAGACGGATCATGTAAGGGGTGAGGAAGGTGGTGATGACGCTCACCGCCACTACCACTGGATAGAGGAAATTGCTGATAACTCCCAGGCTCAAGCCTAGCGAGGCGATGATGAATGAAAACTCACCTATCTGGGCCATGGAGAATCCACAGCGCATAGCCGACTTCAATGACTCGCCGCCCAGCATGAATCCAAAGGTGCCTAGCACTGCCTGGCCCACCAATATCGTGCCCACCAGGGCTAGGATAGGCAGTGCATACTCCACCAATATCTTAGGGTCTACCAGCATGCCCACGGATACGAAGAAGATGGCTCCGAAGAGATTCTTCACAGGCTCCACGAGCTTGATGATCTTCTCCGCCTCAATGGTCTCAGCTAGGATGCTACCCATCACGAAGGCTCCGAAGGCGCTGCTGAATCCCACCTGCGTGGACAGTACCGCCATGCCGCAGCAGAGACCCAGCGAAACGATGAGCAGCGTCTCGCCATTGATGAGACGGCGCACCGAGCGCAAGAAGAGGGGGATGGCAAAGATGCCCACGATGAACCACAAAACCAAGAAGAAGGCTATGCGGAGCACCGAGGTGAGCATCTGTCCGCCATCGGGATTGTTGCCACCAGCAATGGCTGATAGCATCACCATCATCACGATGGCGAGAATGTCTTCCAATATCAGGACGCTCATCACCATGGAGGCAAACTTCTGTTGTCGGAACCCCATGTCGTCGAACGCCTTATATATAATAGTGGTGGAACTCATGGCTAGCATACCTCCGAGGAAGATGCAGTCCATCCGGTTCCATCCGAAGCCGTGGCCCACACTGATGCCCAGCATCATCATCGAGAAGACGATGACCGCCGTGGCTATGATGGGCGAGGCTCCCATCTTGACTATCTTCTTGAACGAGAAGTCCAGTCCTAGCGAGAAGAGCGTGAAGATGACGCCGATGTCAGCCCACGTCTTGATGTCGCTCTCGTCGATGACCGACATGGTATAGGGCATGTGGGGCGACACCAGGAATCCAGCCACGATGTAGCCCAGCACCAGGGGTTGCTTCAGTCGCTTGAAGATGAGGGTCACGATGCCCGCCATCATCAGGATCAGGGCGAGGTCTTTTACTAGGAATGGAATTTCGTTCATAAGCTTATCGTATAGAAAAGTTTTAGCGGCATGGTGCCGCTAAAACATTAGTCGTTATACTCTTCTGTTATCTCTGCTATCTTCACGATGGTCTTCACTACCTTCTCCATCACCTGGATGCTCACAAACTCGTGAGGGCCATGGAAGTTGACACCACCGGCAAAGATGTTAGGGCATGGCAAGCCCTTGAAGCTGAGCTGCGCACCATCGGTACCGCCACGGATAGGCTCCACACGTGGTGGCACACCGCTCTCTTGCATCGCTCTGAGCACGATGTCGATGACATGCATGTTAGGGTCTATCTTCTCCTTCATGTTATAGTACTGGTCGTGGATTTCGGCTGTTACCGTGCCCTCGCCATACTTCTCGTTCATCTTCTTCACGCACTGCTCGATGAAGTCCTTGCGGTCCTCAAACTTCTCACGGTCGTGGTCGCGGATGATGTAGCTGAGCTTGGCCTCCTCGCAGCGGCTCTCGATGCCCAGCAGGTGATAGAAGCCCTGGTAGCCCTCAGTCTGCTCTGGGGTCTCGGCATCTGGTATCATGTTCTGGAACTCCACTGCCAATCGGCTGGCATTCACCATCTTGCCCTTGGCATATCCAGTGTGTACGCTTACGCCCTTGATATGGATCTTGGCACCAGCGGCATTGAAGTTCTCGTACTCCAGGTCGCCCAGGTCGCCGCCATCCACGGTGTAAGCCCAGTCGCAGCCAAACTTCTCCACGTCGAAGTGGTGAGCGCCCATGCCAATCTCCTCGTCAGGATTGAAGCCCACGCGGATGTCGCCATGCTTTATCTCGTCATGGTCTCTGAGGTAGCACATCGCCTGTACTATCTCTGCGATGCCCGCCTTGTCGTCGGCTCCGAGCAGGGTGGTGCCATCGGTCACGATGATGTCCTCGCCCTTGTGAGCCTTGAGCTCTGGGAATTTCTCTACGCTCGATATGATGCCTGGACTCAGCTCGATGTCCTCGCCATCATAATTCTTGATGACGCGCGCCTTGATGTCCTTGCCGCTGGCATCTGGGCTGGTGTCCATGTGGGATATAAAACCTATGGTAGGGGTCTTTTTCTTGGTATTGCCCTTGAGGGTGGCGTAGATGTAGCCCATGTCGTCCATCTCCACGTCGGAGAGGCCTTCTTCCTCAAGCTCATGTTTCAGATACTTGGCGAACTCCAGCTGTTTCGCCGTACTAGGCACGCTGTCGGAGTCTTCGCTCGACTGCGTGTCAAACTTGGTGTAGTTGATAAAACGTTCTACTAAGTCCATATTTTTAAGTTTCGATTTATTATTGTTGTAACGAAGTGACCTCGGTGGGATTCAAACCCACGACCTTCAGAACCGGAATCTGACGCTCTATTCAGCTAAGCTACGAGGCCCTGTTCGCTCCCTATATATAATATTTCACTCCCTATATATAATATAAGGTGGAGCATACATTTTGCAAAATTAATGCTTTTATTTGAATCTGCCAAATATTCGGGCCGCTTTTTTGCAGGAAAATGCATAAAAAGTGAATAAATCTACAGCAAAAAGTAAGAAAATAAGAAAAAATGCTATCATTTTGCAAAATATTTAGGAAAAACGCTTGCGGATTAATAATTATTTTGTACCTTTGCAGCACAAAACAAAAACAAAACAATAAGACAAATGAGCAAACTGATAAAACCCGAAGGGTACAAGGCGCTGCTGGATATGCGCCAGACCGAAATGGGTATCAAACTGATAAAAGAATTCTTCCAGCAGAACCTGAGCACCGAACTTCGCTTGCGTCGCGTTACGGCTCCGCTCTTCGTACTGAAGGGCTTGGGCATCAATGATGACCTGAACGGAGTGGAGCGCCCTGTAAGTTTCCCTATCAAGGACTTGGGCGATGCACAGGCCGAGGTGGTTCATTCGCTTGCCAAGTGGAAGAGACTGACCCTGGCTGAGTATCACATAGAGCCTGGCTATGGCGTATATACCGACATGAACGCCATCCGTGCCGATGAGGAGCTGGACAATCTGCACTCACTCTACGTGGACCAGTGGGATTGGGAGGCAGTCATCACTCGTGAGGACCGCACCGTCGCATTCCTAGAGGACATCGTGCGCCGCATCTATGCTGCCATCCTTCGCACGGAGTATCTCACCTGCGAGCACTATCCTCAGATCAAGCCTTTCCTGCCTAAGCAAATCCATTTTGTTCATGCTCAGGACTTGGTGGATATGTACCCAGACATGACTCCTAAGGAGCGTGAGGATGCCATCTGTAAGAAATATGGCGCCGTATTCGTAGAGGGTATCGGTGGCAAGCTGAGCGATGGTAAGAAGCATGATGGCAGAGCCCCAGACTATGATGACTGGAGCACCGTGGCTGAGAATGGCAAGGCAGGACTCAATGGCGATATCCTGATCTGGTATCCAGTGTTGGGCAGAAGCTTCGAGCTCAGCTCCATGGGTATCCGTGTAGACAAGGAGAGCCTGCTCCGCCAGCTCAAGATAGAGGGCGAGGAGGAGAGAGAGAAACTCTACTTCCATCAGCAGCTCCTGAATGACAAGTTGCCATTGAGCATCGGTGGTGGTATCGGTCAGAGCCGTCTCTGCATGGTGATGCTCCACAAGGCTCACATTGGCGAAATCCAGGCTAGCATCTGGCCAGAGGATATGCGCAAGGAATGTGCCGAGGTAGGCATGAACCTTATTTAATTAAGAATTAATAATTAATGAAAAAATCCCGAGTTTCTCAGATGAGAGGCTCGGGATTTTATCTTCCGCTAGGCTTAATTCTTAATTAAAAATTAGCTCAGCACCAGTTTCAAGCTTTGCATCAGCTTGCCAACGGCAGGATTTTCCTCCTTCAGCTTCTCCAGAAGCTCACGCTTGGAGAGTATCTTGGTTACCTCGTTGGCTTCAGCTAGGCGATAAGTTATCTGTAGCTCATTGTTTTGCAAGCCCTGTACAAAGGTGGATCGGATGCGGTTCTTGATGCGGAGTATGTCGTCGAGCAAGAGCTGATTGTCCACCACTACCTCGATATTTGGAAAATCCGTAATCTTTGGCACGATAGGCTTCATACGACTGGCTAGTCCAATGAGGTCTTTCACATTTTGTATTCTCAAGCACATGCTTATCCACTGACCCTCAACCTGCTCTTGTGAGAACGGCAGGTTCATCGGCTGACCACTGGTATTGGCAGCCGGTGCTTCATCTTGCAGTCGGTCTATAGGATTGTAAGCCCTGCGGGCAGATTCCTCAACCTTCTTCAGATTGGCAAAGGTCATTCCGATGCCGCTCAGGTTCACATTCTTGAGCGTGCGCTTCTTGGCTGCCTCTGTAGCAGAAGCGGCTGTGGCAGGAGTGGTTGTAGAGCCGCTAGCAGGGGCGGCGTCAGTTGGGGTAGGAGTGTGCGTATCCGTAGCGGCAGGCTGGCTAGCCGTGGTGGCTACCTTGCTGCTGCTATCTTGCCCGGCACCTGCACCCTGAACAGCAGGCTTCAGCTGGGCAACAATTTTCTGAAACAGGGATTTTAATCTATGGGGCGTACGCCCCGCACTAGGCACGTCTTGGTCTTCAGGCTGTGTGATCTGACCTATCTGTATCAGCGTCAGCTCTACCAGCAGGCGCTTGTTGCTGCTCTGACGATACTGCACATCGCAATCGTTCATCAGCTTCAGTGCCTTATATAAGAAAGGTGTAGGAGCCTTCTGCGCCTGTGCCTGATATTTGGCTTTCTGCTCTTCGCTGGTTTCCAGGAGCGGCAGGGTCTGAGGGTCCTTTGCCATCATCACGTTGCGCACGTGCTGAGCCAAGCCCTGTATCATGTTGCCGCCGTCAAATCCCTTGCCCAGAATGCCATCGAGCACTACCATCATCTCGCTTACCTTGTTCTCCAAGGCAAGGTCTATCATGCGGAAGTAGTTGTCGCTATCCAGCACGTTGAGGTCTTCTATCACCTTCTGGTATGTGATGTTGCCCTGGCAGAAGCTGGCAGCTTGGTCAAAGATGGAGAGCGCATCACGCATACCTCCGTCAGCCTTCTCGGCTATGACGGCAAGTGCCTGCTCCTCATACTGGATGCCTTCCTTCTCAGCCACCATCTTGAGGTGCTGGATGGTGTTGGGCACCGTCATTCGCTCAAAGTCATAGATCTGGCATCTACTCAGGATGGTAGGCAGAATCTTGTGCTTCTCGGTGGTGGCGAGGATGAAGATGACGTGCGATGGTGGCTCCTCCAATGTCTTGAGAAAGGCATTGAAGGCAGCGGCACTGAGCATGTGGACCTCGTCGATGATAAATACCTTGTACTTGCCCACCTGAGGCGGTATGCGAGTTTGCTCCATCAGGGTCTTGATGTGCTCCACGCCATTGTTGCTGGCAGCATCAAGCTCAAAGATGTTGTAGGAGCGCTGCTCGTTGAAAGCCTGGCAACTCTCACACTCATTGCATGCCTCGCCGTCTTCGCGAGGGTGCTCGCAGTTGATTGCCTTGGCAAAAATACGGGCACAAGTGGTCTTGCCCACACCCCTAGGACCACAGAAAAGATAGGCGTGCGCCAGCTTGCCGCTCTTCACTGCATTCTTCAGTGTGGTGGTCAATGCACCCTGTCCTACTACCGAGTCGAAGGTCATCGGACGGTACTTTCTTGCAGAAACTATGTATTCTTCCATTATTTTTTCTTAATTGATGATGCAAAGATAACAAAAAAATATTATCTTTGCAAACAAATTAGGAAATTAATGAGAAAACTCGACAATTAAATGAGTAAAAAGCTAAGTATTATATGGAATTATTTATCACACTATAAATATCTTATAGTGGTGATAGTAGGTGTGTTGGTAGTGGGTGTGATCGATGACAACAGCATCTGGCAGCACGTCAAGTATAGGCTGGAGATAGGTTCGCTGCGTGCTGAGATCGAAAAGTATGAGGCGCAGTACGAGCACGACAAGCGTCAGCTGCGTGAGATGCGCCAAAGTCCGAAGGCTTTTGGCAAGATAGCCCGTGAGCGCTACTTTATGAAGGCTGACGATGAGGACATCTTCGTGCTGAGCACCGACTTGCAGCCAGACGCTAAGTAAGCTGGCTACACCTTATTATATATATAATAGAAGAAACTGGATATATACATATAGAAGAAATAGAGAAAAAAGCGAATGAAACAATTGAGTAAACTACAGAGTGTGATATTCTTGCTGGGAGGCGTGCTGATGGTAGTCGGCGCAGCCTGCTTTGCATTTGGTTTTATCTATCCCAAGATGATGCTCATTACGAGCTGGCTCTTCCTGGCAGGTACCGTGTTGTTTAGCGTGATCCAAGCCATGCAGGTGTATGAGGGACCATCGCTCATCATCCACCGACTGAAGCGCATGCAGTATGTGGCAGACATCTTCTTTGTGCTCTCTGGCATTTCCATGGTCGATACCGTTTATGCCTTCGCTCGCCACTGGTTTAGCAATCAGGAAACATATATCACCTATTTCTACAATAAGTGGGTGGTGTTCCTGCTCATCGCCGCGCTGCTCGAATTGTATACCACGCATCGTATTTCCCACGAATTGAAAAAGGAAGAATGCAAATAAAACATAAATACTTGTAATATTCAATTAAATTGCATAAATAAATTTCTTTAGTTCAATTCTATGTTGTACTTTTGTTCACCAAAAGCGATATACAGAGCATATGAATAAAATAATTTACGCATTCATCACATTGTTGGCGCTCACTTCTTGCGCCAATAGTTACGACATAACAGGTACTTCTAATGTAAGTACGCTGGATGGAAGTATGCTGTACCTGAAGATATTGAAGGACAATTCATTCAAGAGCATCGACTCTTGCGACGTGGTACACGGACAATTCCATTTCGAGGGCACCATAGACTCCGTGAAGATGGCTAACATCTTTATGGACGATGAGCCTGTACTGCCACTGGTACTGGAGAGCGGCAGCATTACCGTGAAGCTGGACGATACCCAGCAGGTAGTGAGCGGCACTCCTCTCAATGACAAGCTCTTCGGATTCTTCAAGAAATATCAGCAACTGCAGAATCAGCAGCGTGAGTTGATACACAAGCACGACCAGGCTATCATGAACGGTAGCGACATGAGCGTGGTAACTCGCAAGCTCAATGAGGAAGCCATCCGACTCTCTGACCAGGAAGATAAGTTGGTGACATCATTCGTTACCGACAACTTTGACAATGTGCTCGGCGCAGGTGTCTTCTTCCTCGTAACCATGGGCAATCAGTATCCTATGCTCTCGCCATGGATAGAGGATATCATGAGCAAGGCTACCGACACCTTCAAGAACGATTCTTACGTGAAGGATTACTACCAGAAGGCACAGGAAAACCAGTCCATCATGAATGGTACTCACGAGAGCCAGATGGGAGCACCGATGAACGATGCTGCCCAGATGGGAGGCGAACCACAGATGGAGGCTCCGCAGGTGAACCCAGATGCGGCACCAGCGCCTACGCCAAATGACTTGGCTAGACCTACCATCCCAGAGAAAAAGCAATGATAATAGAAGCTAGATATTAACAAGCTGAATTTAAAAGGCTAGATATTAACAAGCTGAATATTAAGGCATGAAGATATTAATAAAAGGTGGAACCATCATCAATGAGGGGCGCTCTTTCAAGGGCGACCTGATTGTTGATGGCGAATTTATTTCCGAGATATGTGAAGGAGAGGCTCCCCGTGGCACCTACGATGAAGTAGTTGAAGCCTCGGGGTGTTTCGTTTTGCCAGGTGTCATCGATGACCATGTTCATTTCCGTGAGCCTGGACTTACTCGTAAGGCTGACATCGAGAGTGAGAGCCGAGCTGCCGCTTATGGTGGCGTGACTTCTTACTTTGAGATGCCCAACACCAATCCGCAGACCACTACGTTGGAGGCTCTGCACGACAAGTGGCAGTTGGCAGCCCAGAAGAGTCATGTGAACTATAGTTTCTTCTATGGTGCCACTAACGACAATGTGGACAGCTTTGCCCTGCTCGATGTGCATCGCATACCGGGCATCAAGCTCTTTATGGGTTCCAGCACGGGCAATATGCTGGTGGATAAGTATGAATCGCTGCAGCGAGTATTTGCCACAGCCCAGCAGCTCCAACTGCCGGTGATGACTCACTGCGAGGACACTGACATCATCAACCATAACATGGCAGAGGCAAAAGCTAAGTATGGCGAAGATCCGGACGTAAAGTACCACCCAGAGATACGCAGTGTGGAGGCATGCTATAAGAGCAGCGAGCTAGCCGTGAAGTTGGCTCATGAGAGTGGCGCGCATCTGCACATCGCTCATCTCACTACGGCTAAAGAGTTGGAACTCCTTGACCCCAAACAGAATATTACGGGCGAGGCGTGCGTGGCTCATCTCTATTTCACTGATGCCGACTATGCCACCAAGCATGCGCTCATCAAGTGTAATCCGGCTGTGAAGACGGCTAGCGACAGAGCTGCCCTCAGGGCTGCACTGCTGGATGGCAAGATAGCCACCATCGGAACCGACCATGCACCGCATGAGTTGAAAGACAAGCAGGGCGGCTGTGCCAAGGCGGCATCAGGAATGCCTATGGTTCAGTTTTCGCTCGTAACTATGCTGGAATTGGTAGACGAGGGTGTGCTCAGCATCGAGCGATTGGTAGAGCTCATGGCTCATCAGCCTGCCCAGTTGTTCCAAGTCAGAAAGCGAGGCTATCTGCGCCCAGGCTATCATGCCGACATCGTGGTGGTTCGTCCCCATACGCCTTGGCAGGTTACCCAAGAGGTGATACAGAGCAAGTGCAAGTGGAGCCCTATGGAGGGACATGAGTATCAATGGCGCGTGGAGCAAACCTTCTGCAACGGACACCTTATATATAATAAGGGCGTCTTTGATGCCAGCAGCCGAGGTGAGGCACTGGAGTTTAGATAATAGATAATTGGGATAAATCATAAATTATAAAATAACAATTGGTGCTTAAAAAGACATACGACGTCGCCACCTTGGTGCCCTATATCAACTGGCTCTACTTCTATCATGCGTGGGGGCTGAGCGGCAAGTCCAAGGAAGAAAAACTGAAACTGCGACTGGAGGCAAAGCAAATGCTAGGGATATGGCAGAATGATTATCACACGCACGCCCTCTTTGCCCTCTTCGAGGCAGTGAGCGATGGCGACGACATCATCATAGAGAACAGCGTGAGGTTCCCGATGCTCAGGCAGCAGCATCCTGCGGCTCCAGGTGAGCCCAATCTCTGCTTGGCTGACTTCATCCGCCCTAAGAGTGGCGGTGTGGCTGACCATCTCGGTGTATTTTGCACCACGGTAGATGCTGCCATCACGGAGGCTTATCGCCATGATGAGTATCAGCAGATGATGGCACAGACGCTCTGCGACCGACTGGCTGAGGCTACGGCAGAAAAACTGCATGAGGAAGTGCGCCGCCAATATTGGGGCTATGCGCCTGATGAGCAACTCACCATAGAACAGCAGCACAGAGAGGAATACCAAGGCATCAGACCAGCCATCGGCTATCCCTCATTGCCAGATACGAGTGCCAACTTCATTCTGGATCAACTGCTCGACATGAAGCAAGTGGGCATCCGACTCACAGAGACCGGAATGATGACCCCACATGCCAGTGTGTCGGGACTGATGTTTGCTCACCCCAAGGCTCGCTATTTTGAGTTGGGCAAGATAGGCAAAGACCAGTTGGTAGACTATGCACATCGCCGTGGAGTGCCTGTGGAACTGATGAGGACGTTCCTCCAGTCGAGTCTGATCAGGCGATAGATATTATTCATAGATAGATAATTACAAAATAAAACATATTGACTCAAATTAGAAAAAGAGAATGGTAGCAAGAATACTAATTCCCATCGTGCTCTTCACGGTGTTGCCCTATCTCTGGATAGACAGGCAATACCTGCACGTGCCAAAGGGATGGAAAAAAATACTTTATTGGGTGCCTGCTGCGCTGGTTATCGGGTATAGCTTCTATCTGATGCTGCTGCCCAATTTCCTGCCAGAGAATCCATTGCTGCTCGACTTGTGGTTCGTGACGCTAGCCTTGTTTGCTGTGCCACAGTTTGTCTATGCAGTCTGTAGTTCAGTGGGTTGGCTTTGCCGCCGTATGCTCAAGGGCAAGAGAAATTGGGGCAAGTTGACTGGCTTGGTGCTGGCAGTGGTGGCTTTCTTCTGCTTCATCTATGGATTTACCCAGGGATTTCGCAATCTGGAGGTAAAGCATCTCACCCTTTATGTACCCGATTTGCCCAAGTCGTTTGAGGGCTATCGCATTGTGCTGTTTAGCGACTTCCATCTTGGTTCTTACTATGGTTGGCGCAGCGATTTGCCCCAGCGAGATGTAGACAGCATCAATGCCCAGAAGCCCGACTTGATATGCTTTACGGGCGATTTGCAGAATGTTCAACCCTCTGAAATCAAGCCTTATATCCCACTGCTGAGTACACTCAAGGCTAAGGATGGGGTGCTCAGCGTATTGGGCAATCATGACTACACTTGGTATCTGGACATAGACGATGACGACGTGGGCCAGAAAGCCAAGATAGAAGCAGAGGTAAGACAATACGAGAAGCAGATGGGCTGGCGATTGCTCAACAATGAGCACGTGGTGCTGCATCGAGGTGCTGACTCCATCTATGTGGCTGGTACAGAGAACTATGACAAGCCTAAGCGCACCCAAGTGGCAAAATCGCTCTATGGCATTAAGCTCGGGCAGTTTGTCCTGATGTTACAGCACATTCCTACCCAGTGGCGAGAGATGTGGCCATCTACCATCAATGAGGAGCACGGCTCTAAGGATTCGGTGCTCGTGGCTCCACAGCTCACGCTCAGCGGTCATACACATGCGGGGCAAGTTTCGATATTGGGGCTGCGTCCATCCATCTTCGCTCCCTTCGACTATGGGCTCTATGAGCGAGAGGGTTGCCAACTCTATACGACTGCTGGTTTGGGTGGCACCATTCCTATCCGCATCGGAGCCACTGCCGAAATCGTAGTCATCACGCTGAAGAGAAAATGAATTAAGTGAAGAGTGAAGAATGAAGAGTGAAGAATTCAATAGCAATGGAATAATTATTAATTTTTAATTAGAAAATGAAGTACATCTATAGAATATATCAATTGATAATCTGCTTACCTATCTTGTTGGTGGCAAGCATCTTGACTAGTTTGACAACCGTCATCGGCTGTATGTTGGGCAATGGTCATTTCTGGGGCTACTATCCAGGCAAGTTGTGGTCGCAGCTCTGGATTCGCATTCTCTTGCTTCCTGTAAAGGTAGAGGGAAGAGAGCATCTCGAAAAGAACCAGAGCTATGTGTTTGTGGCTAATCATCAGGGTGCCTTTGATATCTTCTTGATATATGGATTCCTGGGGCGCAACTTCAAGTGGATGATGAAGAAGGCTTTGCGCAAAGTGCCTCTTGTGGGCATTGCTTGTGAGTATGCTCACCACATCTTCGTAGACAAGAGCGGTCCGTCCAAGATTCGTGCTTCTTATGACAAGGCGCGCGAGGAGTTGAAGGAGGGTATGTCGCTCGTGGTATTCCCAGAGGGTGCTCGCACCTTTACGGGCCACATGGGTGTGTTCCGCCGTGGTGCCTTTATGCTTGCTGATGAGTTGCAACTGCCTGTATGTCCGCTCACCATCAATGGTAGTTTCAATGTGAAACCCCGTATGAAGGACATCTACTGGATATTCTGGCATCCGCTCCGTCTCACCATCCATGAGCCTATCGCTCCGATAGGAAAGGGCGCGGAGAATATCAAGAACCAGATGACCAGGAGCTATGATGCCATCATGGCTGGTTTGGACAAAGAGTATCAAGGATTTGTAGAAAATCCTGACCAATAAGCCGAAAATACGGATATTCGGGTCGGAATATGCTTTTTTTCAGAAAAAAGAGGGCACTTTTCATATAAAAGTAGTATCTTTGCATAAGAATAGAGTAGTTCTTTTGCATACAAATTAAAGAATCACAATAAGAAACAGATATGAGTGATAGCATTGTAATCATTCCTACATATAACGAGAAGGAAAATATTGAAAAAATTATTCGAGCTGTCTTTGGGCTCGAAAAGCAATTTGACATTCTGGTCATTGATGATGGCAGCCCTGATGGAACGGCAGCTATCGTCAAGGGACTGATGGCTGGTGAGTTTGCTGACAGACTGCACTTGTTGGAGCGCTCGGGCAAGCTTGGACTGGGCACGGCTTACATCATGGGCTTCAAGTGGTCGCTGGAGCAGGGCTATGATTTCATCTTCGAGATGGATGCCGACTTCAGCCATGATCCTAATGATTTGCCTCGCCTTTATCATGCCACTCACGATGAGGGCTATGATGTGGCCATCGGTTCTCGCTATGTATCGGGCGTGAATGTGGTCAATTGGCCTATCGGACGCGTGCTGATGAGCTATTTTGCCTCTAAGTATGTGCGCATCGTTACCGGATTCAAGGTGAATGATACGACGGCAGGATTTGTTTGCTATCGTCGCAAGGTGTTGGAAACCATTAATCTGGACGAGATTCGCTTCAAGGGCTACGCCTTCCAGATAGAGATGAAGTATACAGCTCATAAGATAGGTTTCAAGATCAAGGAAGTGCCAGTTATCTTCGTGAATCGCCGTGAGGGAGTGAGCAAGATGAATGGTGGCATCTTTGGTGAAGCCTTCTTTGGTGTGATGCGCTTGCGTCTGGATGGATGGTTCAAGAAATATCCCAAGTTGAGTTAGAAGTTAGAGGTTGAAAAACAGAATAATAGGAGCAGTGACAATACAAGAGATAGAAAAGATATATCAGCGTTCTCCGCAGGCGAAAGCCTTCATGGACTTGTTGAAGAAGAAATCGGTGCGTTCCGTTTTCCTAGAGGGATTGGTGTGCTCTTCGGCTCCTGTGTTTTTCGCTCCCTTGCAGGAAAAGCTAAAGCGCTCGGTGCTCTTCATCCTGGATGATGCCGATGAAGCTGGCTATTTCTATCACGACCTGACCCAACTCTTGGGACAAGACTCCGTTTTCTTCTTTCCTTCCAGCTATCGCCGTGCCATCAAGTATGGACAGCGTGATGCGGCTAATGAAATCTTGCGTACCGAGGTGCTGGCTCGATTGTCGGCTGGTAATAACATTTATATCGTTTCTTATCCAGATGCCTTGGCTGAGCTCGTGGTGTCTAAGCAAAATCTTGATGAGCGCATCTTGAAACTCCAGGTGGGGCAGCAGATAGCCCTCACGGATATAGTACATACGCTGAGAGAGTTTGACTTGACTGAAACTGACTATGTCTATGAGCCAGGACAGTTTGCCGTGCGTGGTAGCATCCTGGATGTTTACTCTTACAGTTGTGAATTTCCTTTCCGCATCGACTTCTTTGGCGATGAGATAGACACCATTCGCACCTTTGATGTGGAGAATCAGCTCTCCAAGGATAAGCGCGAGGCGGTGGAAATCGTGCCAGAGTTGGCTAGTATGCAGGCGGTCAAGCAGCCTTTCCTCAACTTCCTTACTCCCGACACCCTTCTGGTCATGAAGGACTTTACCTTTGTCCATGACATGATAGACAAAATCTATCAAGAGGGATTTTCTTCTCAGAGCCTTACTGAGCGATTGGAGGGAGCTACGGAGATGGAGGCAGACAAGATCGTTCACGAGATGAAACGAGAGTTGAGTCTGGTGTCGGCTCACGATTTCCAGAGTGGGGTGGTGGAGCACGTCAGAATAGAGTTTGGCAATAGCTCGCAGGCGGCATCTCATGTGCAGTCGGATGCATCCAAATCCAAAACCTTCCATGCCGTCCTCTCATTCAATATGGCGCCACAGCCACTTTTCCATAAGAATTTCACTCTGCTTACCCAGACCTTGGAGAATTATCAGCTCCAGGGCTACACCTTATATATATTGGCAGACAGCCAAAAGCAGCAACAACGACTCAAGGAGATTTTTGCCAGCGAGGAGTTGAAACGCTATCAGATACAGTTCACGCCAGTGGACAAGACGCTCCATGAGGGCTTTATCGACCACGACAAGAAGAGCTGTTTCTTTACGGATCACCAGATATTTGACCGTTTCCACAAGTATAATCTTCGTTCCGATTCGGCTAGAGCAGGCAAGATGGCTCTGACCATGAAGGAGCTGCAGGAGATGGAGCCCGGCGACTTTATCGTGCATGTAGACTTTGGTATCGGTAAGTTTGGTGGCTTGGTGCGTGTGCCTGCCGGGGATAGTTATCAGGAGATGATCCGCATCATCTACAAGAATAATGACAAGGTGGATGTCTCTATCCACTCACTCTATAAGATAAGCAAGTATCGCAGAAGTGATACGGGCGAACCGCCTCGTCTCTCTACCCTGGGCACAGGAGCCTGGGATAAGCTGAAAGATAAGGCTAAAAAGCGCATCAAGGATATAGCGCGCGACTTGATCAAGCTCTATGCGCAGCGCCGCAGAGAGAAGGGATTTGCTTATAGCGCAGATAGTTATCTGCAACATGAGTTGGAGGCTTCCTTCCTCTACGAGGACACCCCAGACCAGAACAAGGCTACGCTCGAAGTGAAGAAAGACATGGAGAGTGGACGTCCGATGGACCGACTGGTGTGTGGAGATGTGGGTTTCGGCAAAACCGAAGTGGCGATACGTGCAGCCTTTAAGGCTGCCTGTGATGGCAAGCAAGTAGCGGTCTTGGTGCCAACTACAGTGCTAGCATTCCAGCATTACCAGACGTTTCAGCATCGTTTGGAGGGACTGCCTGTCACGGTAAGTTACTTGAGTCGTGCCCGCTCTTCCAAGGAGACTAAGCACATCTTGGAAGACCTAAAGGCTGGCAAGATAGACATACTCATAGGTACTCACAAGCTGATATCCAAGACCGTGCAGTGGCACGACCTGGGACTGCTCATTATTGATGAAGAGCAGAAGTTTGGCGTTTCTACCAAGGAGAAGTTGCGCCAGCTCAAGGTCAATGTGGATACGCTCACGATGAGTGCCACGCCTATTCCTCGTACCCTCCAGTTCTCACTGATGGGAGCCCGAGATATGAGCATCATGCGCACTCCGCCACCTAACCGTTATCCTATTCATACCGAGTTGGTAACCTTTAGCAGTGAGGTGATAGCCGATGCCATCAACTTTGAGATGAGCCGCAACGGACAGGCATATTACGTTTGTAATCGCATATCCAAGTTGGCAGAAATCAAGCTCTTGATAGAGAAGTACGTGCCCGATTGTCGTGTCGTTATCGGCCATGGGCAGATGAAGCCAGAGGAACTGGAGAAAGTTATCATGGGATTCATCAATTATGACTATGATGTGCTGCTCTCCACCACCATTGTGGAGAATGGTATCGACATATCCAATGCCAACACCATCATTATAGATGATGCCAACCACTTCGGACTGAGCGATTTGCATCAGATGCGTGGACGTGTGGGACGTAGCAACAAGAAGGCGTTCTGCTATCTGATAGCACCTCCTAAGAGCGTGCTTACCCAAGAGGCTCGTCGCCGACTGGAAGCTCTCGAAACCTTCAGCGACTTGGGCAGTGGATTCAATCTTGCCATGCAAGACCTCGACATTCGTGGTGCAGGCAATCTTTTGGGCTCTGAGCAAAGTGGATTTATGGAAGATCTGGGCTATGAGACCTATCAGAAGATACTATCCCAAGCTGTAACGGAGTTGAAGAATGAGGAGTTCAGCGACTTGTATCAGCAGGAGATGGAAGAGGGCGAAGTGCTGACAGGCGATGATTTCGTAGATGATTGCGCCGTGGAGAGCGACCTTGAGATGTACTTCCCTGATACCTATGTGCCTGGTAGCAGCGAGCGAATGCTTCTGTATCGGGAGTTGGATCATCTGGAGAACGACGATGAGGTCAGTGCCTACCGTCAGCGACTGATAGACCGTTTTGGTCCTGTGCCTAAGGTTGGAGAAGAGTTGATGAATGTAGTGGGATTGCGCCGCATAGGCAAGCGACTGGGTTGCGAGAAGATTATGCTCAAGCAGGGAGCCATGCAGTTGCAGTTTGTTACCAATGTGCAGAGTCCTTTCTATAAGAGTCAGATGTTCTCCCGGGTGCTCAATTACATTACCACCCATGTGCAGACATGTAGTTTGAAGGAGAAAAACAACAAGCGCTTTCTCCGCATAGCTAACGTGGTATCGGTGAAGCAAGCAGTGCATTTGCTGAATCGAATTGCTAATCAGGACGAGCAGTAAGGATAATATGGTACTTCTGAAATAAGTATGGATATAAAAAAGAAAACATTGAAAGCATTTCGCTTCCAATGTTTTTTTTTGTATAAGTAAAAGATGATGATTAGGCGTTTCACAACGCCCTTGTTTTAATACTGCAAAGGTACAGTATTCTCGATGAAAGGAGGGGTAAAATCTATTATTTAGGGAGTAGATTCTGTTATTTAGGTGTAATATGTTAGATTGTATGCCCCTGCCTAATAGAATTTCGGTGCTAAAAGTAACGAATTACGAGAATAAATGGTAAATAAACTACAAAATAGTTTCTAGAGTGAAAAAATATTTGTAACTTTGTCGCTGAATAAACATCAAACAAATTATCAACATGAGACAGAAAAAGTATATCTTACAGGAACAAGACATTCCAACACAGTGGTATAACATTCAGGCAGACATGCCTAACAAGCCATTGCCACCATTGAATCCGCAAACTCACAAGCCTCTCAATGCAGATGACTTGTCACATATATTTAATAAGGAGTGTTCTAAACAGGAACTCGACACAGAGCATGCTTGGATAGATATTCCAGAGGATGTGCTCGAAAAGTACACCTTCTATCGTTCCACTCCTTTGGTACGTGCTTACGCCTTGGAGGAAGCCCTCGGCACTCCTGCCCACATCTACTTCAAGAACGAAAGTACCAACCCATTGGGATCTCATAAGATTAACTCTGCCTTGCCACAGTGCTACTATTGCAAGCAGGAGGGAGATACCAATGTGACCACAGAGACGGGTGCCGGACAGTGGGGAGCTGCGCTTTCTTACGCAGCCAAGCTCTACGGACTGGAGGCTGCCGTATATCAGGTAAAGATTACCATGCAGCAGAAGCCATATCGCTCTAGCATCATGCGTACCTTCGGTGCTACGGTAGAGGGTTCTCCTTCTATGAGTACTCGTGCCGGTAAGAATATCATTACCCGTGATCCTCATCATCCAGGCTCTCTGGGCACTGCCATCAGTGAGGCTGTGGAGCTTGCCACCACTACTCCGGGATGTAAGTACACATTGGGTTCGGTGCTCAATCACGTAGCTCTCCATCAAACTATCATCGGTCTTGAGGCTGAGAAGCAGATGCAGATGGCTGGTGAGTATCCTGATCAGGTCATCGCTTGCTTTGGTGGTGGTAGTAACTTTGGTGGTCTTGCCTTCCCATTCATGCGCCACAACTTGAGCGGAGAGAAGAATACTGAGTTTATTGCCGCTGAGCCAGAGAGCTGCCCTAAGTTGACTCGTGGTAAGTTTGAGTATGACTTTGGTGATGAGGCTGGTTACACTCCTTTGTTGCCTATGTTTACCTTGGGTCATGACTTCAAGCCTGCTAACATTCACGCTGGTGGACTTCGCTACCATGGTGCCGGCATGATTATTTCCCAGCTCATCAAGGATGGCTACATGCACGGAGTCGACATTCCTCAGTTGGAGTCATTCCAGGCTGGTATGCTCTTTGCTCGTACCGAGGGCATTATTCCGGCTCCTGAGAGTTGCCATGCTATCGCAGCTACTATTCGTGAGGCACAGAAAGCCAAGGAAGAGGGTAAGGAGAAGGTGATCTTGTTCTGCCTTTCTGGTCATGGCTTGATAGATATGCCTTCTTACGAGAGTTACATCAATGGTGACTTGCATAACTATTCTGTCAGTGATGAGGAAATCCAGAAGTTCCTCAAGACAGTGCCACAGGTAGATTAATCATTTTCTTTTCCCCAGCCAAGTGTTGGGGAAAACATAAAATAACCAAAAAGCCAGATTGCAAGCAGTTTTGCAATCTGGCTTTTTTTATGGTCTTAAGCCTTCAGCCATTCCTCGATGGCATTGGCGATAACATCAAAGCTAGTGGTTGGCTCAAAGCGAGCTACAACCTGACCCTTCTTGTTGACGAGGAACTTGGTGAAGTTCCACTTGATGTCGTCACTCTCCTTATAGTTAGGATCAGCCTCGCTTAGCATCTTGTCAAGTACTGGGTAGAGAGGATGGCTCTCATCCCAACCTGCAAAGCCCTTGCACTCCTTCAGAAATTTATAGAGAGGAGCGGCATCGTCGCCATTTACCTTGATCTTCTTGAAACGTGAGAATTCTGTGCCGTAGGTCAGTTTGCAGAATTGGTGGATGCTTTCGTCAGTACCAGGAGCCTGCTGACCAAACTGGTTGCAAGGGAAGTCAAGAACCTCAAAACCTTGTGAATGATATTTCTCATAGAGTTTCTCTAGTTCTTCGTACTGAGGTGTAAAACCACACTTGGTGGCTGTGTTGACGATGAGCAATACCTCGTTAGCATACTCTTTGAGGGAAACATCTTTTCCCTTTCTGTCTTTGACAGAGTATTCGTAAACAGTTCTCATTTTTTTTATTTGTATCTTAATTATATGTTTTATTCTGTATTGATAAGTTTATCAAATTTGACTGCAAAGATAATATATTTCTTTCAGATATGGCAACTTGTTTGCATTATTTAAAGGTAAAATGGCAAAAAAGTAAGAAGATAAAAGCAGGAGGGGGATAAACTGAAAGGCAAAAAAAAGTCCGGGAATTTCACAATCCCCGGAGAACCTTCCAACTTTCTTTTATTCCAAATACAAAAATAAAAGAAAGTTTACGATTAATCTATCATTTAACTTTTCTAAGAACTGCTGCAAAGTTACAACTTTTTTCCATAAGTTGTATCTCTTACAAGCAATTTTTTGTTTTTATTTTCTTAATTTAATTTAAAGACACCGCTTGTGTACCTTTTTTGACCGCATAAACGCATTTTTCGACCACATAAACACATTTTTCGACCGCTTATCCCTATTTCGGGTTATGCTTGGCGGGTGCGTTCGCGGTATTCGCTAGGGATGATGCCCATCTCTCTCTTGAACACCTTGGAGAAGTACTTAGGGTCGCTGAAGCCCACATTGTAGGCTATGTTGCTGAGCGATTCGTCGGTATCTTGCAGCATTTCCGTAGCTTTCATGATGCGGATGTGGCGTACGAAGTCGATAGGGGTCATACCCACGGTCTGCTTGATCTTGCTATAGAGCACACTGCGGCTCATGCCCACAGCCTGGGCTATCTCGTCTATCTTGAGGTCTGGGCTGCTGATGTGGTCCAAGATATATCTCATGATTTTCTCCGTGACAGCGTCATTGATTTGCAGCGACATGAATGCTGTGGCATCATGCTCCTTCTTCTCAGGCTCAGCCGTCTGGCTGGTGCTCTGTGGATTTGGAGCAGGAGCGCGCATAGCAGGCAGAATGCGCAGGGCAGCTATGGCGTCCTTGTCACCAGCCTCACGCAGACGCACCAACAAGTCGGTCTGGATGGCGCGGCGCTTCGTGATCACAGCCTCGATTCTGGCCAGGAGGTAGTTCACGGAGAATGGCTTGGTGAGGTAAGCGTCGATGCCTTCTTCAAATCCCTTCAACTGGTCTTCCACGCTAGCCTTGGCAGAGAGGATGATGATAGGTATGTTCTTGAGCGTAGAGTCTTGCTTGATGTGGTGAACCATGGTGATACCGTCCATTACAGGCATCGTTACGTCAGTGAGGATGAAGTCTGGCATCTCCTTGCGAGCCATCAGCAGGCCTGCCTTTCCGTTCTCGGCGAGCAGTACATTGTAGTTGCTTTCCAGTATGTTGTAGAGATACTTGCGCAGGTCGGCATTGTCCTCCACCACGAGCAGGGTGATGTCTTTCTTTTCGTGCTCCATCACCTCGCCATGCTCTTCTAGGCGCTCTTCCTCCTTTTCTCTCTTCTTGTTTTCCTCTTCCAGATAGCGCTGCGCGTTCTTGTCGTCTATCTGTCCTTCTATTTCCTTACCAAGCTCCTCGGTGTCATTCTCGTCCATGCCGCCGTTGGTATAGAAGTTCTGGCTGTTGTCGAAGCGCAGAATTTTGTTGATCATGTCCAGCATCTCGTGTGAGTTGCGCAGTACGATGCCCAGCAGGTCTTTGCTCTGCTTGGTCAGTCCAGGCTCATTGGCAAGTACTTGCTGCACAGGACCTCCGATGAGGGTGAGCGGTGTGCGGAGTCGATGGGAGGCATCGCTGAAGAACTCATTCTTCATCACACTCATCTCGTGGTTGATGTTCTGGCGCTGGCGCTGATTGTAAGAGTAGAAGATACTGCCCACGATGGCTGAGAGGAGCAGCAGGAGTACCAGTCTTCCCCAGATGCTCTCCCAGAATGTAGGGCGCACCTCGATAGGGAGCTCAGCTACATACTTGCTCCATACACCATGTGAGTTGGTGCCTTTCACCTTTAATATATAGTTGCCATGCGAGATGTGGTTAAAACCTATCGTATTGTTGCTACCCAGTGGTATCCATTCGCCATCAGGCGTGCTGCCCTCCAAGCGATAGAGATACTTGGACTGATACTTTCGGGTATAGTCGAGCGCAGCGAAACTGATGGTCAGATTTCGCTTGTTGGCTGGTATCACTACTTTCTCTGCATGCAGGATAGGGTGAGATTCAATCTCTCCATTGAAGTGCAGATTGGTGAAGATGATGCGAGCCTGATAGGTGCTCTTCTTCAGCGTGGCTGGATTGAAGGTGAGCGCTCCCATAGGGGTGCCCACGGTGATATTGTTGGTGGCTGGGTCGTGGTATGGACGAGCCTCAGTAAACGACAGGTTGTAGTCGAAGTCGTTAGGACCGAATACCTCCGTAGTGCCCTTCTTCAGGTTCACCTTGTCGATACTTGACTCTCGGATAATCCAGATGTTGCCATCATTGTCTTCCTGCATGCTCTTCACCAGTCCTTCGGCTGTGCTGATGTTCTTGAAGTATTCCACCTTCAAGTTGTTCTGTAGCAGGTTCTTGCTGATGATTCTCTCCATCACGCCGCCCAGCTCGCTGATAAACAACTTGCCTGTGGAGTGCACCATGATATGGAGTACGTCGTTGGCTTCTAGCGAGGTGGTGTCGCCCTCCACATTGTGGCTGTTGAAGCATTTGATGAGTGATGGGCTCTTGAAATTGTCGCTGAAGGTGATGAGTCCGTCCGTGGTAGCTACCAGGATGTCGCCATCATTGGTGCATTCTATGCGACGGGTCTTTTGGAAGTTTCCCTTAGGCCAGCTAAGTCCGTTGCGGTTGCTGATAAAGTTGATGCTGCCGTCGGCATGTTCATTGACCAGGGCGATGCCTCCGCCATAGCTGGCTATCCAAATGCGTCCTTGGCGGTCGGCTCTTACATCATAGATATTGTTGCTAGGCAATGAGCCCTTGTCGGCTGGGTTGTAGAGGAAGTGTACCATCTTGCCGTGATCCAGCATATAGATGCCGTCGTAGTTGGTTCCCACCCATAGTCGGCTGCGGGTGTCTACAAAGAGGCTGTAGATGCCACATGTAGAGAACTGCACTTGCTCCTGGGTTATCTGTCCGTTGGGCAGCATATAGCCCAGTGGGCGGAAGTTGGCATCAGTCACTTGCAGGAATCCGTCTTTGTATCCATACAGATGGTTGCCGTTAGGGATGGCTGCGATGGCGCGCACCTCTGATTCGCCTTTGCTCAGTTTGGTCAGGGTGTATGAGTGGTTCTTGAATGCGATTTGTGTCAGGTCGTGAATACCTGTGATCCAAAGCACGCCTTGGTCGGAGAGGGCATACTGGCCGATGCGTGGGATGCGATAGTTGCCCGATGAGTTGCTTCGCAGCAGATAAGGCACCAGTTTGCCTGCACTGCGGTCAAAGTAGCTGAAGGTTCCGCCGTTAGGCACTACCCAGAGCACATGGTTCTCATCTTGGGTGATGAAGTAGCTGTCACTCGTGGTGCGGTCCACGGGGTCGGGCTGGTCGGCGAAGAGCCATTGCTTGGTGTTGTTCTTTGGGTTGACGAGCGTTACGCCCATGCCCTCAGTGAATACCCATACCATGCCAAAGTCGTCGGTATAGAGCTTCTTGGCTTCTGCCAGTGGCTGTCCCGGACTCTGGATATTGATGATTTCTGCCTTAAAACTGCGTGGATTGTAGATGACGAGTCCCAGGTTGGTGGCTAGGAGTAGCTGATAACCCGTGTTCTTCAACTCGTTGATTCTGGTGATTCCAGGTGGCAGGGGCACGTTGGTGAGTCGGTCTCGCTCATCCACCATGGCTAGTTTGCCGTCAGTGGTGGCAAGATACACTTGTTCGCCCACCTCTCTGATCCACTTATAGGGAGTTTTCACAGAGAATTTGTGTCCATAGATCATGGTTCCCTTGTCGGTCATCACCCATTCTCTGCCTCTCTTGTCGCTGTGTACAAACCATATCTTGCCGCTGCGCAGTCCTTTCTGTCCCACGCGTATCAGCTCTGGCTCCTTGTCGTTGACCACAGGTCCAATGGCTCTGATGGCATAGTCGCCGTCATCAGATGTAATCCAGATTCTGCCATTGTTCAGGGCATAGATGTTCTTTACCCTGAGATAGATGCCATATTTCTTGTTGATTTCTTTGCCCACTTGCAGGAATTGGCAGATGTGGGTATCGTATACGTAGAGCTGTCGGTCGTTGGTGACGCACCACAGGTTGTTGTTGGTGGCAGGCTCTATCTGCAGGATGCGGTTGGTAGAGAGGATGTCTTCCTTGTCTGGTTCGTCACGGAAGGTATGGAATGTGTATCCATCATAATAGGAGATGCCGTTCCAGGTGCCAAACCACATGAGTTTGTCCTTGCCCTGTTTCATGTCGGCGATGGTGTTGGCGGCAAGTCCGTCGGTAATGGAGAACTTGCGTATGTCGCAGTAAGGGACGGCTGCTGCCATGATGGTAGTCAGCAGACCTATGATGATGATATTTAGTTTTCTACTCATAATCTCTAGTATATAGTTACTGCATCTAAAGATGCAAATTCTTGTAAATCGAGACAAAGATACAGAAAAAAGTTGAAAAACTCACCTCTTTGGGGTAAAATCTACTCAAAAATAGGGATTTTCCTCTAAAATATTCCACTTTCCCCTTTGTGGGGTGTAAAAATTAGCTTATCTTTGCACCATCATTCACGGAATATTAACAATTTAAACTATTGACGATATGAAGAAGTTTACATCATTTCTCACAGTAGCGCTGATGGCGCTGATGAGTCTTACCTTCACCTCTTGCGATGAAGACTCAGATATAGCATACACATTGGATGGTACCTGGAAAGGCAATATGTATGTGGAGTATGGCGGTTATGATGCCACCTATACTGTTATTCGATTTGACCAGAACGATGGATTCTATTCGGGCACTGGTTATTGGATAGACTACTTTGGTGGTAATTATTGGGATGGTCGAAACTATATAGCTAACCGAATCAGATGGACTGTACGCAATAGTAACATCTATATAGACTTGATCGATGAGGGCAATAGCGTGGTAATCTATGACTACACATTGAATGATAGGAAGTTCTCTGGTTATGTCAATGCAGAGAATGGCAATCGCGCTTACTTTGAGATGTATAGTGATTCCAAAGGTTATAACTGGCGTGACTATGACTGGGGCTACAATAAGTTGGATACCAGTATAGGCATGGGTGGCATTTCTTCTAGAGCTGCCTCTACTTCTGCAGAAAAGCCGGTCAGAAAGTTTGTAGTAAAATAATGTAAAAGAAAGGATATTAAGATGAAAAAAGCCGTTTCCCAAAAGTTGAGAAACGGCTTTCTTTATATGTTTTAATGGATGATTTTACTGAATCATCTTCTTTCCAGCCTTAATTACTACACCCTTGTAAGCCTTGCTAACCTTCTGGCCTGCAAGATTATAAATAGGAGCGTTATCAGCAGCTGCATCTGTTGTGATGGTAGAGATGCCTGTGGCAGATGAAGCGGTAGGAGCAACGGTAGGAGCCAATTCTACCTGCTTGTTGTAAGGAATCAAAATTCCTGTATAGTCCATTGCTGATTCTGTGTTTGGAGTATAGCCAAGTTTGAACTTGTCGTAAATCTGCAAAGTCTTGTCTGCATCTGTATAGTAGTTGGTGTATGAACCAGATGTAGCTTTTACCAATGTAATGTTCTTTACAGTAACGAGTTTGCATACGTTTTCAGCCTTGATAGCCTCCTCGATGGCCATTTCTACTGGAGTGATGGTTCCGTCTGTAGCTGTAAGTTTGTTGTCTGTGATGTTTGTCAACTCTGGCAACTTATTGAACTCATCATAAGATGCCTCGATGGTACCGTTAAGTATCTGACCTGCTTTATAAGTAAGGTTGCTCTTGTAGATGTCGATACCACCAGTAGCATCAACAATGTACATGTCGCTGGTACCCACATACTGTACCTGAGCATCTTTCAAAGTCAGGATTGCTTTGTTTCCTGCACCAATAGCCTTGAATGCTGCGATGTTAGCAGCTTTTGGAGTCTCTGCAGGCTGACTTGTTCCTTTCTTCCAAATCAAAATCTTCTGGATTTGGTCGTTGTAGGCATTGGTCACCTTGATGGTGTATACGGTACCTGCAGCTTGTTTGTCAGCAGCAATTTCATACTCTTTGGTTCCCTTGGCACCTGTTGTTTCTGTACTTACTGTGTTTTCACCAACGAAGATGTTTCTTTTTGTACTAGCAGAAGCACCAGCAGGTCCGACAATGTCGATTCTTTCAACATCAAAGTTGAATTTAGGCAATGTAACTGTGCCCCCCCTCTTTTCCGTAGAAGAGTGCTGTGTTGGAAGATAACCAATAATAAGCTGTTGGAGCAGCTACGGTAATGGTATAAGTACCATTTGTGAAGTCTGCTGCATCTTTTTTAGCATTGGCTTTATCTACTGGCAATTTCCATGTAGAGTTGTCTGTAAAGTCAAGCGTTACTTCCTGTGCATAGCTAAAGCCAGCAACAAATGCCAAAACTAATGATAATGAATAGCGTAAAAACTTGTTCATAAGCTTGTTAATTTAAATGTTTATAATACGGTTTAATACATGTTACCATGTAATGATGGTGCAAAGATAAGAAAAAAAACAATACGGCGTATTAAAAACATATTAAATTTTTAAGAAAATGATATTGGGATGTTTTTATTAGTTCCTCGCCAGGGCACCAAAGTGCCCTCGATGTGGGCACTTTGGTGCCCTGGCGAGGAACTATATGGGAGTACTAGGATGGTGATTTGGAAATATCCTAGATGGGATTTTGCTAGAAATAAACACAGCTTGCGTTTTCTACCGCACACCTCACAAAAACGTTGTAACTTGCTGATACATTGTTAGTACGGATAGTGAGGTGTGGGGTTAGACACCTCACTCACACCTCACAACACCTCACTCCTTGTACTGGAATTTTAAAAACAAGGAAAAGTGTGTAGTGTTGTGAGGTGTTAGTGAGGTGTTGATGATGACACCTCACTCTTGTAAAACGCTGTGCTGTAGCTGTTTACAATGTTTTTGTGAGGTGTGCGGTAGAAAACGCAAACTGTGTTATTTTCTGAGGGAAACAGATGGATTATTTGAATCCCCAGATATTCTTGATGGCGTTCACGTCTTGCTCCTCTACCTGCTTCTCGATATCATCAGGCAGGTTGCAGAAGAAGTCGATGCCGGTTCTCGCTTCCAAGGTCTTGATATTGACCACGTAGTTGCCAAGCCTGTCATCGCTCTTGAAAGCTTCATCTACGTGAGGAAACCAATATCCAAAGGCACTATAAGTGTATTTGCTTGTTGCCTTGTTATACTCTTTTTTCAGTACAGCCACAAAGAAATATTTTGGTATTGGGATGTAACCGTCTAATTGTGTTTTGGAAACAGCACCATTCTTTCTGTATTCGATGATGTTATCCTCACTGTCAATGGTGCCGCCCTTTACGATATAAAGGGTGTCAGTATCAAACTTTGGTGCAAGTTTGATAAGTTCTCTTTCCATGTTGTACCATGTACCTTTTTGATTGAAATCTCTATATTGTGGCTGCATATTGGTCATATAGAACGTTTGATACTGCTGATTGTTACTGTACTTGCGTTCGTCAGAAGAACATATATGGCCATGGTCGAAATGAGCTGAAGTTGGATATGGATCTGCTGTGAAATCGGTAACACCATATTGCTCCTTCAAGTCAGTGTCCCATGGATATTGGCGCTGACTACTAGATGTTGGCTTGTATCGGACTACGCCTTCTGTCTTTGTTGTGTTCTTTGTGTTGTATGTATAGCAGCTCCAACGCTGGCTCTTCTTCGAGTCATCCCATTCTGTGCTATAGTTGACCATGTTTCCGTCCATGTGAACGATGACGTAGTTATTGTCTATGCCCTTGATCTTAGGGAACTCCAATCCGCCGATGGCGTTTCTTACCACCTGTGGCATGTTGTCTGTAGCCACGTTCTTATTGGTGTTGTTGGCATCAGTAGAGCCTGTATTACCGCCTGTATTATCACCAGGTTTGTTCTGCTCAGGGAAGTTGAACTGCAGAGAGTCGTCAGTTCCGCAGGCAGAGAAAGTCATCGCTGCCATGAGCGAGAGGATGAGAAGCTTGGTATATTTCATATCTCGTAAAATGTTTTTAAGTTTATATTTCAATGGGGTGTAAAAAGAGAAAAAGTGCATTCCCACGTATATGCAACTACGTTGGAACGCACTTCCTATCGAGTTATAATATATCCTTATGAAAAAGGTATATTACTTCTTCAACTTACCGTAACGGTTCATGAAGCGGTCTACGCGACCTGCTGTATCAACAAGCTTGCTCTTACCTGTATAGAATGGGTGAGAGGTGCTAGAGATTTCAATCTTTACTACTGGGTAAGTTTCGCCCTCGAACTCTACTGTGTCGTTTGTCTTGCATGTAGACTGAGAGAGGAACATATCGCCGTTAGACATATCCTTGAATACTACAGGACGATAGTTCTCTGGATGAATACCTTTTTTCATTTTTTTCTTTTATTTATTATTTGATGATTAAAAAAATAGACGTCATGGGGACGCTTTCGCATCATTCGTGTCCTCCCTGAGAGGGCATGCCCATTATAGCCTTTATACTTAACAGGCTGCAAAATTACTACTTTTTTCTGTAACTGCCAAATATTTCTGGATGTTTTTAAGAAATATTTCAGAATTAAGGGGTTATGGGCATAAAAAATCCCCATCGCCCGATGAGGGGAGATGGGGAAATATATTAAGAGTTGGAATGTCCGTTACTTGATGATAGCTGTACCTTTCAATGTTACAGTGAAGTCATCGATGAGAACATCACCGCCTGGCTTCTTTGCATTCATTATGACAATGCTATAGGTTCCATCTGCTGCAATCTCGATTTCCTGTTCAACGAGAGTCCACTCTGTGTTGCTAACGCTGACATATTGCTTGGTGTATACGTAGTTTTGTGAATCAACAACTCCGTCTTTTACTGCAACGTGTCCTGGACAAACAGAAGCACCTGTTGTTGTTGCTGCTTTAGCATAGAACTTAAGGGTGTATTTGCCTGCCTTGAGTTTCATCTCCTTGTAACCAAGGCGTTTGTTTGCTTTTGGCGAACCTGCCACCTGCACAGAATACTTGCCAGTGTGAGCGTCATTACTCTGTTTTAAGGTTGCGTTACCTGCCGAATTTGTGTTCCAGTTTGTAGGCTTGCCTTCTGCCCAAGCCTCGAAGTCACCATTGTTTCCAGTCTCTATATCTCCAGGTGTTGGGTCTGGTTCAGGTTCTGGGTTTGGAGTAACGGTGCCGCCGCCCTCGCCGTTGGTCTTACCATTAACGGAGATGAGCTTACCGCCCTGGTTGGTCTCAGGTGTGTTGCCCATGTAGTTGATGAGCTTGGCGCAAACTACGATCTCATCGCCTTCCTTCAGCGTCATATCGCCCTCTTTCCATTTCTCACCACCGAAGTAGTAAATGCGGAAGATGTAGAACTGGGTGCTGTTGGCATCGTCTGCAATATAAACAGATGCATTACCATATTGAGCAGAGAACTGATCTTTGATGCTCTGGATCTTACCCTTGATGTAGAACTCCTTGTCGGTAGCCTTACCAGCCTCCAGGGCTGCGGTATATTTCTGGGCAGCTACACTGTTGAATGGGTTTGCCTCAGAACCATCTCCCTTAGCTTCTCCCTTCAAATCTGAACCTGGGGTAGTATCTCCTGGCTTCTTACCAATCTCCTTGCCGTCAATCTTAGCGTATACAGGAGATTTCAAACCGATAGCTCCGAAATAGGTTTCGATGTTACCGCAGATGATGAGTTCTTTCTTCAGATTACCTGGGTTATTCTTCAGGTTGAGAGCAGTGCGGAGATCGCCGGCTGGCAACTGGATAGGCATACAGTTGTTAACCTCTTTCTCGTCAGCCTTGGCTGCGAGGAGAATGTTTGTTGGAGCTGTCTCAGCACTTGATGCATCACCGAAGATAGCCTCATTGAGTGCCTTGTCTGGTACATAACCCACGATGTAACCCTTAATATATTTGCTGGTACCTGTCTTAACTGTCTTAGCGTCAGTCACAGTATAAGGGCTGGCTTCTGTACCCTGTGTTGCCACTTCAGGGGTGGTTGGAGCACCAGGCTGAGTAGGCTGTGTATAAGGCGCTGGTACGTCCTCACAGCTGCTGAATGTGAAGGCAGCCATTGCCGCCATCAATACAGAAAATATATACTTTTTCATATTCTTGTCTTTTTTATTTTTGTTTCTAATAATCTTGTTTGTTCCCTTATATATAATAAGGTGTATTTAGTCTACCTTGACATTCTTGACTTCCCATGTGGCAGCGGATGCGCTGTTGCTGCTATAGAGGAAACCAATGTAGATGGTCTTGCCACAATACTTGCTCAGGTCGGCTGATGAAGTAACGAAAGTCCAACCATTAGTCTCTGGATAGCCCTTTACGTCGAGGTCTTCCCAGGTCTTTCCGTCTGTGGAAACCTGAACCTTGCACTCTTGCTTCATGTCAACTTTAGCGTAGTTGATGGCTTGGTCAAATGTAAGAGTTGCGCTCTTGGCTTTGGTCAGGTCTACGGCTGGTGATGTGAGGCGAGAGGTGAGCTCTGCGTTAGCACCATTGACATAGCCTGAAGCCTTCATGCCGTATTCGGCAGAAGCCCACTTCCATACATGGCTAACACCATCGGCGAGCTTGATGTCTTCTGTGGTAAATGCACCCTGGCTCTCATCGAAGGATTCCTTGAGGAGTGAGAGGACGGAGGCACTAAGGTCATCTGTGTTGCGAACCAAAATCTGCCAAGTATTGTTGTATCTGGTAAAGATGCCCGTGATGTCGTATACGCCATCTGGCAGGATGGCATTGGCAAAGCGAGCGTAGCCTGATGTGCGAACCACAAGCTGGCTGGAGTTGATCATCTTGCCAGTGGTGTAATCCACCAAAGTCTGATTGGTGGTAGCATCATCCGCTGCCCATACGTTCTTGCCGTTAGCACCAGAAAACTTCACCTTCTTGATGGTCATCAGCTTGCCTGCGTTAGCCTCCATATAGGCTGCATCGCCCAGCTTGCTCTGGTCAAACTCCTCTGGCTCAGCCTTGCTCTTGTCAGCCTCGCCGATAATCTTGAAGTGCTCGTCCCATACGGAGCGATCCATCTTGCCTACTGATGTGGCACCCGTCTTCAGGTTGGTGTAGATGCCACCAATCTCAGCCTGCTTGCCATAACCACCGATGTAGAGACCCTTCAGGTTGATAAGAATCTCCTGACCTACAGGCAGGTAACCATACAGACCGCTTGCGTTGATGCAAACGAGGAGGGCTCCTGTCTCGTCTTGCAAGGATACCTCATTGTAGAGGTTGCCGCTGATGTCATTGCCCGTAACCACGCCCTTGATCATGATGTCCTTGTCAATGAGCTTGAACGAGCCACCATTGATAGGACTGGCGTAGTCGCTCTTGAGCTGAGCTATCGTGATGACATTCTGCTCCTTCAGGTTGTTGTTGCCCCATGGTGAGGCAGGCACCTTGACGGTCATGTCTGGGTCGGCGTAGCCATCACCCATACAAGAAGCCAAGCAGAGAGCTGCGAATGCCATTGCTATGAATTTTATCTTTTTCATATTTTTCTTCTTAATGATGTTAGAATCTGTATGATACCTGGAACATGCCATTGGTACCAAATGCATAATACTTCTTAGGATTCTTTGAGAACTGGTATACACGTGGGTTGTTCACCTCGCCTGCTGTGTTGAGTGTGTAGCCACTGCGTGAGTTCTGCTCATATCCACCTGTCACAATCTTCTGGTTGTTCAGCAGGTTGGTGATCATGAGGTTGAAGTTGAGCGAACCCTTCTTCAGTCTTACGCTCTTACCGATGCTCATGTCTACCATCCAGCCGCCATGACCCTGTGCCTGAGCCACTGCCTCTGGCAAGAAGCTGTTGCCATCCTCTGATACCACAGCAGGGAAGATCTCTGGATACTTCTGGTGTGCGCTCTGACGGTTCTTCAATACTCGCTCGTAGCGGTAGCTAGGTGAGTAAGAGAGGTAGATGCGATCGTAGTAGTTGGCATTGAGGTCGATAAACCAGCCGTTCATGTGGAAGTCGAGGGCGATGCTTCCCACGGTGAGTGGTGTGCCGCTCTCTCGCATGTCCATCACGTAAGCCTTGTCGGTATATACCTCTGCTGACTTAGAGAGCATGTAGTTGGCTGTGACATTGTTGATGTTCTTAGCCTCGCTGATGGTTCCCAGAGTCTTGAGGTTGAGCCAAGAGGTGAGCTTGAAGTTCAGACCTGCCTCCAGTCCGTAGTACTCCTTCTTCATACCCGTCATGCTGACATAAGTAAAGGAGTTCTCATCGTCATTATAGAAGTTCTGCCATTCTGTAACGTTCTCCAGTCGGCTATAGTATCCGCTCAAGTTGGCGTGGAGCCAAGCGTTCTGGTACTGGTAGCTGAACTCAGAGCTGAAGATGCGCTCGTTCTTGAGGTCGGTCACGAAGTCGTTGTTTACCTCAGGGGCGAGGAAGGCTGTGTTAGCCATAGGCGCACGCCACTCATAGCCAGCGCCGATGCGGAAGGCGTGGCCTCTGCCCAAGTCTACGTTGAGGCTACCCTTAACGCCACCATCCAGGAAGTTGGCTGTGCCGCTGTTGCCATAGCTGTTGTCGGCAGCCATACCATTGCGCATGTAGCCCTTGCGCTTCATGCCTGTATAGCCGATGCGTCCGCTCAGCATAGCCTGGAAGCGAGAGAACTCTGAAGAATAGGTGGTCCATGCGTTGGCCTTGTTTACGTCGATGCGATAGTCGTAGCCAAACTTGTCGCCCTCGTATACCAACTTACCTGTGTTGTTAGGACCAGCTGTGTTAAGGTCGTACTGCACACGTGGGTCGCTGATAGGGTAATCGCCGATGGCGTAAGAGTTTACGTTGTGGAAGATGGTTCCACCGAGCATATCCTCCATCGTCTGGTAATGGCGATTGCGATTCATGCCGAGCATGAAACCAGAAGCCAGATTAGACTTCTTGCCCAACTTGGTGTTGAGGGTAGAAGACAATACGAGGTTCAGGTTGTCATTGTGCTTAGCCTGGATGTAGTACATCGTCTCCTGTCCGTTCTTGGCTGCCTGCTGGTTAGCCCAGTAGAGCTTGTCCCAGTCTATCTGGCGGTTAGCCTTCCTTGCCTGCCAGTAGTTTACGGCGTTGTTCCAGCTATCCCATGTGTATGGGTTGTTGCCGTTGTTGAAGTCGCCCCAAACATAGTAGTTGCTTGAAGGCAGGTTCTTCCAGTAGTCTGGCTGTGGATTCTCGGCGTTGTTATAGTTGAGCTTGGTGCTCTTATACATCGAGTACTTGCCAAAGAGGGAAGTGGTAAGCTTGGTGTTGTCGCTGATGTCCCAATCCCATGTGGCGATGGCAGAAGGGGCAAAGTCGTTGACTACGCGAGAGTTGCGCTTATGTCCGTTCTGATATCCCCAGTATGGGTTGTAATAGTAGTCGTTGGCGAGCCAGTAAGCCTCGTCGGTTGATGCGCCCTGTGTGCTTCGCTCTGTAGGGTTGCCCCAGGTAGAGAAGCTCAGGGAGTGGCCGTTCATCCACTTCTTCTGTACACCAAAGAAGTAAGAGAGGGCATTGTAGAAGGTTCCCTCTACGTAGCCACGGTTGGCCCAGCGATAGGTTACACCCGCAGTGATGGCCCATCCCTTAGAGTTGAAGCCGCTGCTGTAGGTATAGAGTCCACGCAGGGTGTAGTTACGGTTGGCTACGCCGATGCTGGCATACTGACCCTCCTGCATGCTTCCGGCACGGAAATCATAATTGTTAGAACCAGCCATGCCTGTCATCGAGTAGTTGTTGGCCTCGAAAGGCAAAGCGAAGTCTACATTGCGAGAGAAGCGGTTCAGACCGCCGATGTTGGAGAATCGGAACTGACCGGTCTCCATATCATTCATCGCTGCGCCATTGATGTAGACGTCGTTGTACTTCTGGTTGAAAGCACGATAACGGAATCTCACTGGCGAGAACAGATAGCCTGCCTCGCTAGCGTATACGTTATTGGTAGAGTTGAGGATGGTGACATTAGAAGACATGTCATCGTCCTCGCCCAACTGTGCCTCAGAGAAGGTGAAAGCATTCTCGTCAAGTCCCTTTGCCACGTTTTGCTCATTCTTTTCGGTCTGAGCCATGGCAAGGGTGCAAGAGCAGAGTGCTAGCATTGCTAAATTTACCTTTTTTTGCATAGTTTGTTATTTAATGATGTTTAATGGTGCAAAGTAACGAAAAATATTTTAATCAAGAAAGACTTTTTTGTTAAAAATCAGTGAAAAATGAAATTTTCTTCATTTTGTTATCGTTTTTTCCGATTTTAGTGCTAACTTTGTGGTCATATAAATAAATAATGCAAGGAATGAAACGACAATTTTTAGTATTAGTGGCTTTGCTCATGGTGAGCATCGCTGCTTCGGCTCAGAAGAAATTTCAAGTGTATGCCGTAGGCTTTTACAATCAGGAAAATCTCTTTGATACCTGCCACGATGCAGGCAAGAACGACTATGAGTATCTGCCTGCCAAGGGATGGAACGGCATGAAGTATACCAACAAGTTGAAGAATATGTCGCGTGTGCTCGCTGATATGGGTACCGACGTGTTGCCTAACGTGGGGTGTGCCTTCATCGGCATGGCAGAGGTGGAGAACGACAACGTGCTCAATGACCTCATTGCCCAGCCGGCCCTCAAGGCTCGTGGCATGAAGTACTGCCACATCGAGGGTCCTGATAAGCGTGGCATCGACTGCGCCTTGCTCTATAATCCGGCTCTCTTCTCTGTGAAGAACGTCAAGCTCGTGCCATACGTACAGGAGTTGGCTAAGGATTCTGCCTTCAAGACTCGTGGCTTCCTCACCGTTCGTGGCGAGATGGCTGGCGAGGATGTGGCTGTCATCGTATGCCACTGGCCAAGCCGCTTCTCCACTTCTTTCTATCGTGAGAGTGGCGCACGCCAGACTAAGGTTGTGAAGGATAGCCTCTTGCGTGAGAATCCTCAGATGAAGGTGTTCGTGATGGGCGATATGAACGATGACCCTACCAACAAGAGTATGCACGAGGTGCTCCGTGCCAAGGCTGAGATAGCTGAGGTAGGCGAGGGCGATATGTACAATCCTTGGTATAACATCCTGGCTAAGGAAGGCAAGGGCACTTTGTTCTATAGTGGCTCTTGGAACCTCTTCGACCAGATTGTGATGACCCCAAACATGCTCAACAAGGTGGTGAAGAAGGGCAAGAAAGAGGAAACAGAAAAGGATTACTCTACCCTGAAGTTCTGGAAGAATCAAATCTTCCGTCGTGATTACCTCATCCAGCAGGAAGGTCAGTACAAGGGCGCTCCGCTGCGTACCAAGGCTGGTGGCAGATGGCTCAATGGCTATAGCGACCACTTGCCAGTGGTAGTATATCTCGTGAAGGAGAAGAAATGATAGAAGAACATCCCTTTGAACCCTGGTTGCCGAGCCATGCCAAGTTGCTGATGCTCGGCACTTTCCCTCCCGCGGAGAAGCGATGGTGCATGCCTTGGTATTACCCAAACTTCCAGAATGATATGTGGCGCATCTTTGGTATCATCTACTTCGGAGATAAGCTGCACTTCGTGGACCAAGAGCATAAGACCTATCGCTTGCCTCAGATCAAGGAGTTCTTGCTGGAGAAGGGCGTTGCCATCTATGATACCGCCCAGAAGGTGATTCGCACCAAGAATACGGCTTCAGACAAGGATCTGCAAGTGGTGGAACCTTCTGATCTGGATGGTATGCTCCGCCAGCTGGGCGAATGTAAGGCTGTGCTCACGGCGGGTCAGCTGGCCACCAAGGTGTTCTCAGAGCATTTTGGTATCAAGCAGGTACCGCCGATGGGAGGATATGTGGAGTTTGCGTTCGAGGGGCGCACACTTCGCCTTTATCGAATGCCAAGCAGCTCTCGTGCCTATCCTATGGCGGTGGAGAAGAAGGCAGAGTTTTATCGACAAATGTTTGATGAAATATTAAAATAAAATATAGAGATGGATAAGATAACAGTAATTGGTATAGCAGGTGGTACTGGCTCGGGTAAGACCACTGTGGTTAAGAAACTGGTAGAGGTGCTGCCTCCTCACTATGTGGCAGTGGTGCCTCTGGACTCCTATTATAATGATACATCGCACATGACCGAGGAAGAGCGCCATAACATCAACTTCGATCATCCTGCGGCTTTCGACTGGAAACTCTTGCATGAGCAGCTGGCAGACTTGCGTGCTGGCAAGGCAATAGAACAGCCTACCTACAGCTATCTGAAGTGTAACCGTGAGAAGGAAACTGTACATATAGAGCCAAAGCCTGTGGTTATCATCGAGGGTATTATGACTTTGGTAGACAAGAAGTTGCGCGACTTGATGGACCTCAAGGTATTTGTGGATACAGATGCTGATGAGCGCTTGATTCGCAACATCCAGCGTGATACCATCGACCGAGGCAGAACCGTATCTATGGTAGTGGATCGCTATCTCAAGGTGCTCAAGCCTATGCACGAGCAGTTTATCGAGCCTACCAAGCGCTATGCCGACATCATCATCCCTCAGGGTGGCGAGAATGAGAAGGGCATCGGCATTCTCTGCCGCTATGTAGAGGGACTGGTGGAGAAGAAGTAATCAGTTTTAGAATTTGATTTGTGCATCGCAATGGCGAGCAGCCTCAGGGCGATGCGTAACACAGATGATCGTCTTTTCCGGGTAAGCCGAGAAGAGGCGGTCAAATAGTATACTCTCCGTTCTCTCGTCCAGGGATGAGCTAACCTCGTCGAGCAGCAGAATGCTTCCCTCTCGCAGCAAACCACGAGCTATGGATAGTCGCTGGGCTTGTCCGCCACTCAGTCGGGTGGCGTGTTCGCCGATGCGTGTGTCCAATGCCTCGGGCAGTTCGTATACGAAGTTGGCTACTGCTGTGTGAAGGGCTTTCTGCATTTCTTCCTCTGTGGCGTCTGGTTTGGCGAGCAATAGGTTCTCTCGTATGCTGCCGCTCATCATCGTGTTGCCTTGCTCTATATATATAATGTGTCGGCGCATATCGGCTCCCTTTACCTCTACGCCAGAGTGACTGTAAAGGCAGACTCTTCCTGCCGAAGGCGATGTGATATGGGCGATGAGACGCAGCAGACTCGTCTTGCCGCATCCCGTGGCTCCCAATATGGCTGTGGAAGAGCCTGGGCGGAAGTCGTAGTTGAAGTCTGTCAGCACTTCTTCCGAACCAGGATATTGATAACATACATGCTCCATTTTGATGCCAAAAGAAGTTGTTCCTTCCTTTTCTTTTTCCTCTTGATGAACATTCTTTTGGATAAGGGCTCCCTTGCTTGTCTCTTCTTCCTGCTCCAGTTTCTCTATTTCTGCTAATCGGTCTACGCTAGCAGTGGCGTGGATTAGCTGCGGAATCATGCCCAGCAGGGTCATGATAGGACTTTGTATCTGACCTACCAACTGTAGGAATGCCGTCATCACACCAAAGGTGATGAGCCCATCTTTCAGTTGGACGGCTCCGTAAACAAAGGCTCCGAAATAGCCGTAGCTAAAGGTGAAGGCGATGAGCAGGCGAGAGATGAGCGTGAAGCGAACTCGGCGAGCTACAAGATGTTGCAGGGAGGATTGCAAGCCAGCCATCCTCGTGCCCATGATGCTTTCGCCTTGCAGGGTCTTGATGGTGAGCTGGTGTTCGGCAGTCTCTTGTATCAGCATCTGGATGCGGCTTTCTTCTTCTCGGATGGCGAGTGTCATCTTCTTGAGTCTGCTGCTCAGATACTTGGCGCAAACTACCACTACCGGTGTAAGCACCAAGAGACTCCATGCCAGCACGGCATCAATGAAGTGCATCAATAGGAAAGCACCAATCAGTTGGACGCCCGTTACCACCATGCCTGGCAGTATGCTCGTAGTAACGGCAGCTGCCGATGCGATGTCTCTCTCCAGTCGTTGGCTCACGTCTCCAGAATGAAGATCATTTTCGGTGGTATAGAGTTTGCGTCCTAATACCTTGTTAAATAAGCGCAGGCGCATATTGTTCTGCTGTTCCACCTCGGTCATGCTCGACAGATAGAACACCAGTTGGCGCAGGGCGATGAGCAGAGCGATGACTCCGAAGAGTACGAGAGATTCGTGCAGGATATTGCCTTGCCATATCACAACATCAATAAAGCGACGGCACAGCCATACCAATAGCAGCCCTAGTCCCACTTGTGCCAAGCCTGCTATGATGCGCACCAATATCTTGACTTTGATGTCCTTCATTTGCTGCCAAAACCAAGCAGCGTATTTTATCATGCTCACGCCTTATTCCTTACTTCTTATTTCTTGATGAAAAAAACTTGATGTTTTCTGTTCTTATTCCGCCAATCCTTCTTGGGTCCATTGGCTCACGATGGTTTGGCAGTCTGCAAGGGCTTGGGCTTCAGACACGTCATATTCCTTGCATAGTGCTTCCGACAGTGATTCGGTAGTAAACTCGCCTTGCTTCTCTGCTTCTTTCCATAGGAAGGTGGCTGTCTCGTTGAGGCTTACTAACTTGCTGAAGTCGATGGCTTGCATGCCTTCGGCGGTAATGATGTTCTCGCCACAAATCTGGCGTAGTTTAAAGTCTTTCTTCAGTTTCATTGTTTTTATCTTGTTTGGTTATTCTACATTTTTGATATGATGGCGCATCTTACAGAGTTTGAGCAATACTCTGCGGACGAAGAGGGGAAGTTTCCACCATGTTAACCAACGACTTAGGTCTAGGTCAGTGGTCAGCGTGCGGCAAGATAGCCCTTTCTTTGGGTCAGAATCCAGGATGACAAAGGTGGCTTGCGCTATCACATCTTTTAGTTGGCAGTGTTCTTGAAATCCCAGGTTGCCGTCGCCTTCGAGTGTAATCTCTTCACCTTCTATCCATACGATGCGGTGTATCACGGGATAGCCTTCCTTTACCTTGGCAAGCACGATGTCGCCTTTATGTAGCTTGGTAGGGAGAGGGTGTAGCTCCACCTTTTCGCCACCATAGATAAAAGGTAGCATGCTATTGCCATTAACTGGCAGCACTACGGGACGACCTTCGTCTATGATGCTCTTCACATCGTCTACGAAAGAGTATTTGGCGATGGTGCGCCAGCATAATTGTGCCGCATCTTGGTCGGGCAAGCATTTCAGGAGATATACAGGGCGCTGTTGCAGGATAGCCTCGACAGAGGCATGTATGCCATTTGCCAAGTCCTTCTCCCAGCGCTTGCTGGATATGGAAGCGGTGAGGGCGGCGTAGGCTTCGAGCACCGAGCTCTTGAATATCTGATTCTTAGGTGCTTGCTGCAATTGTACGATGGCTCCCAATGGATATTCTTCATTGCGATAACAAGGCGTCTTGCCGCTCCATGGCGAACCGCATACGATAGGCTTGCCATCAGCATCGATTCTCACCACCGGGTTGTCGTCGTTGAGCAGGTGGGTGCCCGCTATGTGCTTGAGCCATAGGCAGGAATGGGTGCTCTTGCCTGTTCCGCTCTTGCCCAGGAACATATATGCCTTACCTTTCCATACCACGGTGGAGGAATGGAAGAGCAGAATGCCTTGGTTGGCTGTGGTCAGGGCGAAGAGGAGCATCAGCGATGTGTCGATGGCTGCTTTGCATAGGTTGGTGTCCATGCGCAGTTCGGCTTGGCGATAATCGCTAGAGCATTGCATCACGGCTAACTCTGCTCCAAATTCATAGCCAAATACCTTGCTTCCATCTCCTAGGTGTCCGCTCTTGATCACTTGTCCTTCTTCGTCTTGCGTATATTCCGAGGCGAAAGAGGCTGGCAATGCAGTGTCGCCCACTAAGATGTGAAGATTGAAGGTGGTTTCTGAGGCTTCTATCTCGAATGGCTCGTAGGGTTTTAGCATTGGAACGAGCTGTTCGGCGAGTGCAGGCTCGTATCCTATGGAGAATACTTGCTGCGCAATCTTGTAATATTGTTGTTTCATATTGTATAGTTCTTGTTTGTTGTTTTTGATGTAATGAATGGTGAATGCGGCTTATCTTTTGATATGATTCATCCAGATGCGCCATCCATAGTGGTATACACGGAAGATAGGCTCGTATAGGCATTCTGCCGGGAAATACTTGGCAAAGTCGAGTATGCGCCATGTCTTCAGGAAGAATTTCTTGCCCTTGGATTGATAGATGAAGTGTCCATATCGCTGATCGCTTCTTCCGAAGTTGCCAGCTTGTAACAACTCATTGAGCGTAAACTTGCCTCTTGCTTCGTGGATAGGAGCCACCATCATTTCTGCGGGGAGTGCAAAGAGTTCGTGCATCACATACATCAATCCTGTGGCAAATCGCCAGAGATTCAGATACTTTAGCGTTTCTTCCAGCGGGTATCTTCCTGTTTCCGGTTGATACAGAAACTGGGGATTTTCTTTCTTGGCTTGCTGCAAGACGTAGTAATAATCCACTACTTGGCGCAGTCCCAAACCTTCTTCTATGAAATGGTGCTGCATGTGGCAGAGCTGGTATACGAGATTGAAGTCGATGGTTGGGGCTGTCACTGTGCCAGCTCCATTGGGTAACTCTATCTCGTTGGCGCACTGTCTTTTGGCTTGCTCCTTAAACCATTTGATGAGGCGGCGGCGATACACGGGGTTGTTCACCACGCTAGGCGTAAAGTGGAGTTCCACGTTTACGCCATCTTCTTTCACGCCTACGTGCTGCATGCTGATTTCTTCTAGTTCACTAAAATGCTCCTTGGCATAGCGCAGGATGTCTTTGCGTGAGGCATTGACCCAAATGTCAATGTCGCCTGGTGTGCGGCTATAAGGGTTGGGATAGCGCAGCGTGTTGCCTTGCCCCTTGAGCATGCAAGCCTGCAAGTGGTCTTGCTTGAGTCTGGCAAATACCTTGACAGCAGTGAGGTTCAGGTGGATGTTGTTACGTCGCAATTGCTCTGCCTCTGTCATCCATTGGTATAACAGGGGCTTGGGGATAGTAGGATCTTTGAGCCTGCTGATGCCATCGAAGCAGATGCCCACAAGCGTTTGGCTCTTGGCAAAGTCATAGAGTTGCTGCCAAGAGATTTGATTGATGGAAACGGGTGCCTCCTTACTATTGGTTACGCAAAAGCGCAAAAAGTCGAGTGTCGCCTTGTGTGTAGTCATAAACTCTTCTTGGGTATTTCGTTCGTATTTTTATATTCGAGCTTATTCTATCATTGTTGGTTCCTCGTCATCGTCGGCAGGAGTTGCTGGCTGGTAAGTGTTAGCCTGCTGACTCTTCTGCCAACGTCTACGGTTGTTGCTGATCTTGAGAGCATTGATACATTCCACAACACCATAAACCAGCATGGCCCAACCAATGATGAAGAGTGGGGCTGAAGCTATCGCCGATGGCTTGATGATGGCGAGCAATCCCAACAAGAGGAGGGCAGAAGGGAATATCCAATAGATGAAGCTGACGCGTCCCATCTTGGCGGCAGATGCCAGATTGACAAACTGAGTGATGGCTCCCAAAATCAGAATACATGAGAGGATAAACATAAGCCAGGAGATAAACACGTTAGGCATAAGAGCCAAGACGGTGCCCAGCAAGATGCTGCCCACGCCCACGATAGGGAAATTAGGCTGCATTCCTGCGATGTGTTGTCCCTGTGCATTATAGAGCACTTGCCCCTGCATCTTCTCGGCAGCATGCTTGGCACTATAGTAAGAAGCCAGCGATACCACACCCGACAAGAAGAACAACACGCCGATGGAGATGGTGATCCAAGTTACTGTCTGTTCACGATACTGAATGAGCAGAATACCTACGATGATGGCGCACACGGCGCGAAACAATGAACTATGTATTACCTTCATATATTTAAGTTTTTCTGCAAAATTACTAAAGAAAACTGAGAATACGTGATTTTTATAAGATATTTAACGCAATTTATTTCTTCTTCCCGATAAAAAGGTGTAACTTTGTCAGCGCAAATGATTTTAAACAGACAAAATAATGACAACTTTATATCTTGTACGACATGGTGAAACCGTGGATAATGCAGCCCAGATATTGCAGGGGCAGACTCCTGGCAGGCTGAATGAGCGTGGCATAGAGCAGGCTGAGGAAGTGGCAAAGAAGATGATCAATAACCATTTCGATGTCTTTGTATCGAGCGACTTATATCGCAGTTTGGAGACTTGTGAGATTATTGCCCGTCCTCATTTCGGGGCAGGGGTGGATGTGGAGTCACAGATTGTTACGACTCCTCTCTTGCGTGAGCGTGATTGGGGCGACTTTACGGGTAAATTTATCCCTTCTCTTCCCAAGGACCCAAAGGATTGGCCTGACAATATCGAGACTTTGGAAAAGATGAAGTCTCGTGCGCAGAATTTTCTCACTTGGCTCAAGGTGACCTATCCCGACAAAAACATCTTGGCTGTGGGGCATGGCATCATCAACAAGGCTGTGCAGAGCGTGTATTATAAGCGCCCCATGAATGAGATAGAGAAGATGACCAATGCAGAAGTGAGAGTCTTGGTGCTGTAACTCACCACTCTACATTCATCATCCAACATGAGACAATTAACACTTAACATTGAGATAAATGAATAAAATAGCTCTTATTACAGGCGCAACAAGCGGCATAGGCGAGGGTTGCGCACGTCGCTTTGCAAGAGGCGGCTACAATCTGATTATTACTGGTCGTAACACAGGCAAGTTGGAAAACTTAAAGAAGGAATTGGAGGCAGAAGATGGCGTCCAGGTCTTGGCTTTGGCTTTTGATGTGCGCAATCGTGAGGCGGCAAAGAAGGCTGTGGATTATATCCCAGAGGCATGGCGCAACATAGATGTGCTCATCAATAATGCAGGTTTGGCACGTGGATTGGAACCTGAGTATGAAGGAAGCTTTGATGATTGGGATCAGATGATAGATACCAATATCAAGGGGTTGCTCACCATGACTCGCCTGATAGTGCCTGGTATGGTGGAGCGCAATCACGGACACATTATTAATATAGGTAGTGTGGCTGGTGATGCTGCCTATGCGGGTGGCAATGTATATTGTGCTACCAAGGCTGCCGTTAAGGCTATCACCGATGGTTTGCGCATCGACGTGGCACATACCAAGGTACGTGTTACCAATGTAAAACCAGGATTGGTGGAGACCAACTTCTCTAATGTCCGCTTCCATGGCGACAATGAGCGTGCCGACAATGTGTATAAGGGCATTACTCCGCTCAATGGCGATGATATAGCCGATGTTGCCTTCTATGCAGCTTCTGCTCCTGAGCATGTGCAGATAGCAGAGGTCTTGGTGCTAGCCACTCATCAGGCAAATGGAAGTTATATAGTTAGGAGTTAGGAGTTTGGAGTTAGGAGTTAGAAGTCTGGAGTTAGGAGTTAGGAGTTAGAAGTTTGGAGTTAGGAGTCAGGAACATGCACCTATTAAATCCGCTAGGCAACTCCTAACTCCTAACTCCAGACTTCTAACTCCTAACTCCAGACTCCTAACTCCTAACTTAAATCAAGTGACACAGACGATTAATATCGCTCTCGAATGTGTCACGATTCTTAGCCTTGGCTCTCATGGCTGACTTATAGTTGTAGATGGTCTGGGTGGAATAGAAGAGGAGGGTTGCTATCTCCTGGCTGTCTGTTACGCCCAGTCGCATCAGTGCATAGATGCGGATCTCTGTGGTCAGCGTATGATCGGAAGGCAATTCTATCCGGGCTTCGTCTACGAGCAGATTGTTGAGTTCGTTGACGAAGTCTGGATATAATTCCATAAAGGCTTTATCAAATCTGCTATAGAATGCCTGGGCTTCTTCCTCGGCAAGTTTATAGCTGTTGATAGGCTTCAGTAAGTCTGCCGTCTGGTTGGTCTTTACCTTGCGGCTCACCAGCTTGCGATAATCGTCTAGTTTTCTAATGTATAGGGCGCTAATGTCCATAAACAAGCGCATATAGGTTTCGCGGCGAGTATTGGTAGCCACGAGCCTGCCATTCAGTTCCTCCAGCTGCTTGTTCTTGATGGCTATTACCTTTCTGCTTTTGCTCAGGTGGTTCTTGCGTCTGATACTTGTCACGGTGAGTACCACGGTGATGCCCAGTACCACGCAGAGCACGATGAAGTATATTTGCAAACGGGTGCGCGACTTCTCGGCTGCCTGTTGGTTGGCAGCGGCAATCACTGGCAGTATGTTGGAGATTTCCAGCATACGCAGGCGGTTGTTGAAAAACTGTGCGTCCTCCATGGATAGGGTGAGGTATTTGGCGGCTCGCTTACTATTCTTCTCGTCCTTCTTATATATATAGGTGGCAAGTTCCTGCAAGGCAAGCGTCTCCTTGAGCTGGCATACAATGTCGCTCATGGAAGCCTCTACCAGGTATTCTTCGTAGAGGTCATATTGCTCCATGTCCTTGTAGTATCTAGCTAGACCATAGGCAGCTTGGGCATGGACGCGGACATTGAGTGGAGTCAGTTTTACCGACTTCAAGAAGTATTTCAACACATCCTTATGGGTGGGTCTGTCCAGATAGGTGAGTTCACCTAGCAGGTAGTAATATTCTCCTGATTGGCGCTTTTCAGGCACGAAATGCTGCAGGGTGAGTTGCATATAGTGCTTCTTTTTCTCCAGAAAATCTGCTGCAAACTCAGAATTGGCAACGAATGCTCTCCAATAATTATAGAGCCAAGCATAGGTGAAGTAATAATATTGCAGCTGTTTGCCTTGCAGTTTGCTGGCATCAATGCTCTGAAGCAAGGACTCTGCCTGGCTATAGAAACCGCCTACGGAGAGAACGGTGGCACGATTGATCTTGTTTTGTATAATATAATAGGTGTCGCCGATACTTTCTGCTAGTTTCAATCCCTTGTCCACATATACCGATGCTGAGTCATAGCGATAGGTGCTGTAGTCAAAGTAGATGCTGTCTAGCCACTGTAGTCGCTCATGGTCATTGGCTGCATCACTAAGATTGCGCTTCATCAACTTGATGTGTCGCTCCTTGGCGTTCTTGTAATGCTGCTGGCAGGCGATGGCGTCATCGATGCGTGCAAAGAGTTTCTGCTCGTCAATCTTGGCGTTGGCGAGAAGAGAAAATGCTAGTAAAAAGTATAGTACAACCTGTCTCATGTCTAAAATATGTCCAATTTGCTGATTTGTTGTGCAAAAATACAAATAATATTCGGTATAATATGATTTACTATTTGTAAAAATAGTTAATTTACAAAACTTATTGGTATTTTGGTAGTTAAGTACTCTTTTAACTTACTAATAATTTACTGAACACTTACCGATGCATACAACTTATGCATTTTTGCTGTAACTTTGCACTCGGATTTAAGAAAGTAGTAGTTTTATATTACCACTTCAAGTCTTCTAAGGTAAATATTCCTTTTGTTGATTTAGTATGTTGATTTAAATAAAAAAACAGGTTTTAGTTTATACTAAGGGAAAAAAAAGATTAGTGTATTAGGTTAAATCCGCCAGGCTCTTGTGAAAGATTCTGGCGGACTTTTTTTTCCCGTCTCTCGACAAATGGGGCTTCTTCTTTCTTTTCATATTGTTTCATATTACACCTTATTATATATAATTAATATAAATTCCTGCTCATTTATTTGCGTATTTCGAAAATAATGCGTACTTTTGTCGCCGTATTTATATAAAAAGTTATATATACAAGCATTCTGTAGACGCAAATATATAGAATAACCAATGAATATATTAGTAACAGGAGCCAATGGACAGCTGGGACATGAAATGCAGCTGGTGGCTAAGAATAGTAAGCACAAGTTTGTCTTCACCGATGTTGCTGAAGACTATGAAAAGTTGGACATCACCAATCTTGATGCCATTCGCGACAAGGTGAAGGAGAATGATATACAAGTCATCGTTAACTGTGCGGCTTATACCAATGTGGATAAGGCAGAGAGCGACTTCGAACTAGCCAACTTGCTCAATAATACAGCAGCGGGCAATCTTGCCCAGGCTATGAAAGAAGTGGACGGAACATTGATTCATGTATCTACGGACTATGTGTTCCAAGGTGACAAGAACATCCCTTGCCGTGAGGACTGGGAGACCAATCCGCTTGGCGTATATGGCAAGACCAAGTTGGCTGGCGAGCAGAGCATTGCTGCAACAGGTTGCAAGCATATCATCATCCGCACAGCTTGGCTCTACTCTCAGTGGGGCAAGAACTTTGTGAAGACAATGCAGAATTTGACGGCTAGTCATGATACCCTCAAGGTGGTCTTCGACCAAGTAGGCACACCTACTTATGCTGGAGACTTGGCGGCTATCATCGGTCACATCATCGAGACCAATCAGCTTGACAAGACCGGTATCTACCACTTCTCTAATGAAGGTGTATGTTCCTGGTATGACTTTGCCAAGATCATCTGCGAGCTTAGTGGCAATACTTGTGATATACAGCCATGCTATAGCGAGGAGTTCCCAAGCTCAGTAAAGCGTCCTCACTTCTCAGTGCTCGACAAGAGCAAGCTGAAGCATACCTTTGGATGGAAGGTGCCATACTGGACTGATAGTTTGAAGAAATGCATCGCTGAGTTGGCTGCAGCGAAATAATTTTAATTATAAATGATTAATTCTTAATTGGAATGAAGAATATTATCATCACAGGCGGTGCTGGTTTTATCGGATCGCACGTCGTAAGACTCTTTGTGAATAAATACCCAGAGTATCACATCATCAACCTCGATAAGTTGACATACGCTGGTAACCTGGCCAACCTCAAGGATATAGAGGATAAGCCAAACTATACATTTGTGAAGGGCGATATCTGCGACTTCGACCTCATGCTCAAGCTTATGAAGGAGTATCAGGTGGATGGCATCATCCATCTCGCTGCCGAGAGCCACGTGGATCGCAGCATCAAGGATCCTTTCACTTTCGCTCAGACCAATGTGATGGGTACATTGTCGCTGCTCCAGGCTGCAAAAACCTATTGGGAGAGCCTGCCAGAAGGCTATGAGGACAAGCGTTTCTACCATATCTCTACCGATGAGGTGTATGGCGCTTTGCAGATGACTCATCCTGAGGGTGTGCCTGCGCCATTCACTACCAAGGCTTCAAGTGGCAAGAACCATGAGGCATACGGCGAGGAATTCTTTGTGGAGACCACTAAGTACAATCCTCACTCTCCATACTCTGCCTCTAAGGCTAGCTCCGACCACTTCGTAAGAGCATTCCACGATACATACGGCATGCCAACCATCGTGACCAACTGCTCTAACAACTATGGTCCATATCAGTTCCCGGAGAAGTTGATACCTCTCTTCATCAACAATATCCGCCATCGCAAGCCATTGCCTGTATATGGTAAGGGTGAGAATGTGAGAGACTGGTTGTATGTGGTAGACCACGCTCGTGCTATCGACTTGATTTTCCACAATGGTAAGGTAGCCGAGACATACAACATCGGTGGCTTCAACGAGTGGAAGAACATCGACATCATCAAGGTGGTGATCAAGACCGTGGACCGTCTGCTAGGCAGAAAGGAAGGCGAGGATCTCGACCTCATCACTTACGTTACCGACCGCAAGGGTCACGATATGCGTTACGCCATCGACTCTCGCAAGCTCCAGAAAGAGCTCGGTTGGGAACCATCGCTCCAGTTTGAGGAGGGTATCGAGAAGACCGTGAAGTGGTATCTGGAGAACCAAGAGTGGATGGACAATGTAACTTCTGGCGACTATCAGAAGTATTATGAGAATATGTACGCCAATCGCTAATTAATGGCGATGGGCATATAAAGATATTAATTCAAAAGGTTAATAGATTGTTTTAGTTGTGCCCATATTCGTTGTGAAACGAGTATGGGCTTTTTTTTTGAAAGGAATTAGTTTTCACAATATATAAAATACAGTTGTTATGGACTCAACTAGAAAAATTGAAAAGGTAGGGCTCCGTAACCTTCGTATGGAGGATTACGACCAGCTTGCCAAATCGTTCAAGCGTATTTACGCTGATTCGGATGTATTCTGGACAAAGGAACAGATCAAGAAACTCATTACTATCTTCCCTGAAGGTCAGGTGGTTATCATTGTAGACGACAAGATTGTAGGCTGTGCGCTCTCCATTATTGTCAATTATAATATGGTGAAAGGCGATCACACTTATGCCCAGGTTACGGGCAACGAGACCTTCAATACCCACGACCCTAACGGCAATATCCTCTATGGTATCGAGGTATTTATCCACCCAGACTATCGTGGTCTGCGCTTGGCTCGCCGTATGTATGAGTATCGCAAGGAACTCTGCGAGAAACTCAACCTCAAGGCTATCATGTTTGGTGGCAGAATTCCTAATTATCATAAGTATGCCGATAAGATGCGCCCTAAGGAGTATATCGAGCACGTGCGTAACCGTGAGATATACGACCCAGTGCTCACCTTCCAGCTGTCCAATGATTTCCATGTGCGTCGTGTCATCCGAAATTACTTGCCTAGCGATGAGGAGAGCGAACACTGCGCCACCCTCTTGCAGTGGGATAACATCTACTATCAGCCACCTACGGATAGCTATGTAGACCGCAAGCCTACCGTGCGTATCGGATTGGTGCAGTGGCAGATGCGTCCTTACGCCTCTGTGGATGACCTCTTCGAGCAGGTGGAGTTCTTCGTTGACTCGGTGAGCGACTATAAGAGTGATTTCATCCTCTTCCCAGAGTATTTCAATGCCCCATTGATGGCTAAGTTTAATGACCTGGGTGAGGCGCAGAGCATTCGCAAGATGGCACAGTATACCGATGAGATACGTGACCGATTCCGTGAGCTTGCCATCAGCTATAACATCAACATCATTACCGGCAGTATGCCTTACCTCAAGGGCGATTCGCTCTACAATGTGGGCTTCCTCTGCCGCAGAGATGGTAGTGTGGACATGTATGAGAAGATTCACGTTACGCCAGATGAGCAGAAGTGCTGGGGCTTGAGTGGCGGTAGCCATATCCAGACCTTCGATACTGACTGTGGCAAGATAGGTATCGTCATTTGCTATGATGTGGAGTTCCCAGAGCTTTCCCGCCTAATGGCAGAGGATGGCATGCAGATTCTCTTCGTGCCATTCATGACCGATACCCAGAATGCTTACTCCCGCGTGAGGGTTTGCGCACAGGCTCGTGCCATCGAGAACGAGTGCTATGTGGCTATAGCTGGTAGCGTGGGCAACTTGCCACGTGTTCACAACATGGATATCCAGTATGCCCAGAGTGCCGTGTTCACCCCTTGCGACTTTGCTTTCCCTAACGATGGCAAGCGTTCGGAGGCTACGCCTAACACAGAGATGATCTTGGTATCAGATGTAGACCTTAACCTCTTGAACGAACTTCACACCTATGGAGCCGTGCGCAATCTGCGTGATCGCCGCAAGGACCTCTATGAGATGAAAAGAAAGTAGCATTCAAGTGAAGAGTGAAGGACGAAGAGTGAAGAATTCAATAGTATATATGATTCATGTATAAGATAGACATTTCGGAGCGTACGCTCCATTTCAAGCAGCCGGCAGGTACGTCGCGTGGGGTTTATACCACGCGACATAGCTATTATCTTACCCTCACCAGCCCAGAGGTTCCTGGTATAGAGGGAGTGGGAGAGTGTGCCACATTGCCCGACCTGAGTTGCGATGCCAAGCCTGAATACGAGGTGACGCTCCGACAGGTTTGCCAGATGGTAGAACAGATGGGGCGCATTCCGTATGATATGATTCGTGCTTACCCTAGTATCACCTTTGGCTTGGAAACGGCTTTTGCCAGTTTCTTTGCTGCGGCAAAGAGGAATGCGGCTGCATCTTCTGCAGCTTTTTCGGAAGATGCTCAACAAGGTTTCACAGTTCCTGCTTGGGCAAAGAACTTGGCTGACCTCTACGACTCTCCATTCGGCAGAGGCGAGGAGGGCATCACCATCAATGGCTTGGTATGGATGGGCACTTACGAGGAAATGCTGGCTCGACTTGAAGAGAAACTGAAGGCTGGTTTCCACTGCGTAAAGCTGAAGATAGGTGCCATCGACTTCCATAAGGAGCTAGACCTTGTCAAGCGCATACGTGAGGTGTATGGCAAGGACCAGATAGAACTACGTGTGGATGCCAACGGCGGCTTTTCGCCTGAGGATGCCATGAGCCGACTGGAGGCTTTGGCGCAGTATGACATCCATTCGATAGAGCAGCCTATCAAGCAGCATCAGTGGCCCAAGATGGCGCAGCTCTGCAAGGAGTCGCCATTGCCTATTGCTCTGGATGAGGAATTGATCGGTGTGAATGTGCGCTCGATGAAAGAGGCTTTGCTCGACACCATCCGTCCGCAGTATATCATCCTGAAACCTTCGCTTCATGGTGGCATCTATGGATGTACCGAGTGGATACAACTGGCTGAGCAGCGAGGCATCGGCAGCTGGATTACCTCTGCCCTGGAGAGCAATGTGGGCTTGAATGCCATCGCGCATTATGCCGCCAAGATGTATGGTCCGAATGTCGCCATGCCACAAGGATTGGGTACCGGACAGTTGTTTACCGACAATATCCCTATGCCGTTGGAAATCAGGGGCGACAAACTTTTCTTCTCTCCTTTGTAGACTTCTTCTTGCTGCAATCGTACGATTTGGAATATTCTTTTTTCAAAAATGAAATATGACATTAGAAGAATTTTTAGACACTTGGCATTCTCCAAGTGAGACCTTACTCGTACATACGAGCGGCTCCACTGGCACTCCAAAACCGATGCTGGTGGAGAAGCGTCGTATGCTCAATTCAGCCAAGATAACCTGCGATTTTCTAGGTTTGAAGCCTGGAGATGCCGCCTTGCTCTGCATGTCGCTCGACTATATCGCAGGCAAGATGATGGTGGTGCGAAGCATAGAGCGCAGTCTCAAACTCATTTCTGTCAAGCCAAGCGGTCATCCACTATCTGCTGAATCTCTGAAGAATGCAAATGATGCAGCATGGAAACAAGGGATCACTTTCGCTGCCATGGTGCCGATGCAGGTATACAATACCCTGCAAGTGCCTGAGGAGCGAGAGCGCCTTACCCATATCAAGCATCTCATTATCGGAGGTGGAGCCATCGACTCAGCTCTCGAAGCAGAACTTCGTTCGTTTTCAGGCGACATCGCCATCTGGAGTACCTACGGTATGACCGAGACTCTTTCTCATATCGCCCTGCGCCGCATTAATGGCAAGGAGGCAAGCGAGTGGTATCAGCCTTTTGATAGCGTAAAGGTGAGCCAAACCGAGGAGGGCTGCCTGGTGATAGATGCTCCATTGGTTTGCAAGCAACCCTTGGTGACTAATGATATTGTGGAAATCCAGCCCTATATATATAATAAGGTGTGCGCGGAAGGGGTGCGTTTCCGCATCAAGGGCAGAAAGGATAACGTGATATGTAGCGGAGGCATCAAGATACAGATAGAAGAGGTGGAGAATCTTCTGAAGCCCCATCTCCAGAAGCCTTTTATGCTAGCTAAGAAGAAGGATGAGAAGTTTGGAGAGATAGCCGTGCTCTTGACAGAGGATGGGGACCTCAAAAAAGTAGAGGCGACTGTTCGTCGCCTCTTGTCTGATAATTCTAAAAAATATTGGATTCCAAGGGAATACATACATGTGGAGAGTCTCCCGCTCACCGAGACAGGCAAGCCGAAACGTGCCTGCTTGCTCAGATAGGGCAGAAAAGTCTTACATTCCGTCTCTGAAGAAATCGAGGGCTTCCTTGATTTCCTCGGTGGTAGCGGTCTGGTTGATGCGAATGTCGCCGATGCCGCCCAGCATGGTGAAGTTGATGATGCCATTCTGGTTCTTCTTGTCGTGGTGCATCAGTTCGATGAGCTCGTCATAGTCATCGCAGGTGATGTCCAGCGTGCCATAATATTCCTTGATATACTGCACGGTCTGGCGCATCTTCTCTACAGGGAATCCCGTCTTAGCCACGCTGAGATACAATTCTGGTATCAAGCCGAATGCTACGGCATAACCATGCAGGATAGGATTGCGCTTCAAAGCCCAGCTCTCAAAGGCATGGCCGAAGGTATGGCCCAAGTTCAGCGCCTTGCGGATGCCCTTCTCATGAGGGTCTTGCTCCACGATGCGCTCCTTCACCTTCACACTGTCGCCCACCATGCGCTGTAGCTGCTTTAGGTCAGGCTTTTCCAGGTCGAAGCTAACCAGCTCCTCCCACATCTCCTCGGTAGAGATGAGTCCGTGCTTCAGCATCTCGGCATAGCCTGAGCAGATGTTCTCGGCATCGAGCGTCTTCAGGAATTCTGTATCGAGGATAACATACTTGGAGTCATTGAACACACCAATTTCGTTCTTCAGTCCACCGAAGTTGATGCCCGTCTTGCCGCCCACGGAGGCGTCTACCATGGCGAGCAGGGTGGTAGGGATATTGATGAAGTTGATGCCACGCTTAAAGGTGCTTGCTGCAAAGCCGCCCAAGTCGGTCACCATGCCGCCGCCCAGGTTCACTAGGCACGAGTGGCGAGAGGCACCACCCTTTTGTAGTCCTTGCCAAACCAGTATCAGGCTCTCGATATTCTTCGCCATATCGGTAGGCAGGATGCTGATAACCTGTGCATCCTTCATGCAGTAGAACTTCTGGAGCACAGGCAGGCAGAGTTCTTCTGTGGTAGTATCGGTGAGCACAAATAGCTTGTCGTGCTCGCATTCGGAGAGAGCGGTCACCAGCTCGTTCTCCAGATGGGTAGATATGATTACTCTTTGATTCATAACGTACTAATTATAATTGTGCAAAAATGCATGAAATGATGCTGCAAAGGTACGATAAATAATAGATAATACAAAATAAAATGTACTTTTTTATGTAAAAAGCTTAAACCTTGATATATTTTAAGCGTCAAAACAATCGAAATGATATAAAATAGGAAATAATAATAGTGACAAGATAAGAATGAAAAGACAAATTCTGACGATGCTATTGCTGATTTTCGCAATGGCGTCATTTGCCCAGGAGCGCTTGATTAGCGGCCAGATAACCGACCGCGACACCAAGGACCCCGTGGAGCAAGTAACTATCCAGCTGCTGAAGAGTGACAGCACCTACGTAACGGGTGCCATCAGCGACGAGAATGGCCTCTTCCACGTCTCCGCTCCGCAGAATGGCAAGTATCTCCTCAAGATTACGAGTGTGGGCTATAAGCCAACCATCAAGCGCATCGAGATGACAGACGATAAGAATCTGGCGATGGGCAATGTGGTGATTGGTGCCGATGCCATCATGCTGAAGGGAGCCGTGGTTACGGCGATGGCACAGAAGGTAACGCTCAAGGAGGATACCTTCGTGTACAACTCCTCAGCCTATCGCACACCAGAAGGTTCGGTGGTAGAGGAACTCGTGAAGCGTCTGCCTGGTGCAGAGGTGAGCGATGATGGTACCATCAAGATCAATGGTAAGGAGGTAAAGAAGATACTCGTGGATGGCAAGGAGTTTATGACGGGCGATACCAAGACAGCCCTCAAGAACCTGCCTACCAGCATCATAGAGAAAATCAAGGCTTATGATGAGAAGAGCGACCTTGCCAAGGTAACAGGCATCGACGATGGAGAGGAGCAAACCGTGCTCGACTTCGGTGTGAAGAAGGGCATGAACAAGGGCATCATCTCCAATGTGGACCTGGGCGTGGGCAATAAGAGTCGCTACAACATGCGAGGCATGGGTGGCTACTTCAGTGGCAACAACCGCTTCTTCATCTTTGCCAATGCCAATAATACCAGCGACCGCGGATTTGGTGGCGGTGGTCCGGGCAGAGGCTTCTGGGGCGGTGCCAATGGCCTGAACGCCAGCAAGATGATAGCCAGCAACTATAACTATGAGTTGAAAGACAAACTCAAGCTCAATGCCAACTTGCGCTGGAATCATAGCGATGGCGATGTATGGAGCCGTCAGTCGGCGGAAAACTTCATGGGTTCTTCCTCTTCTTTCAGCAACAGTCTGAGTCAGAAGTTTACTCGTGGCAACAGTTGGAATGGTAACATCCGCTTGGAGTGGATGCCTGATACATTGACCAACATCCTCTTCCGTCCATCCATCTCTTGGAACAAGAACGATAGCCGCAGCAGTGGCATCTCCGCTTCTTACAACAAGGATCCATATACCATCACCGACGACCCGCTCTCTGATGAGGGCATCGACGAACTGGACAAGGCGGAGGCGATGGTGAACAGCCAGAACAGTAGCAGCCTGAGCTATACCGACAGCAAGAACATCAAGGGCATGTTGCAGTATAACCGTAAGTTGGGCAACAAGGGACGCAACGTTACCCTGCGTATGGATGCCCAGTATACCGACAATGATAGCGAGAATATCTCCATCAACAATGCCAAGCTCTATCTGGTGCAGACGGCAGAGGGCAAGGATTCCACCTATCAGACCAATCGCTACAATCTCACTCCGTCCAAGAACTATAGCTATAGCGCGCAGGCCACTTACAGCGAGCCACTCTGGAAGGCTACCTTCCTGCAGTTCAGCTATAAGTTTACCTACAGCTATTCCAAGAGCGACCGCAGCACCTACGATTTCAGCCATTATGCCTTTGATGGCATTACCCCTGAATATCGTGCATGGGATGCTTACCTGAATCCATTTGCTGGTCATCTGGAGGAATATAAGGATGAGAACCTGAGTAGATTCTCGGAGTATAAGAACTACACCCACGACATCCAGGTGATGATGCGATTCGTGCGTCAGAAGTATAACCTCAACTTCGGTGTGATGATTCAGCCACAGCGCTCCAAGTATATCCAGGACTATCAGGGCTTGCATGTAGATACCGTTCGTACGGTGACAAACTTCAGCCCAACGCTCGATTTCCGCTACCGATTCTCTAAGATGAGCAATCTGCGCATCAACTATCGAGGCACCACATCGCAGCCAAGCATCTCGCAATTGCTCGACATCACCGACAATAGCGACCCGCTCAACATCTCGATGGGTAACCCTGGCTTGAAGCCATCATTCACCCAGAACTTCCGCCTGTTCTACAACAACTTCGTGCAGAATCACAACAAGGGCGTCATGACCTTCGTCAACTTCTCTACCACCAACAATAGCATCAGCAATAAGGTGACTTACGATGAGAAGACAGGTGGACGCATCACTCGCCCAGAGAATATCAATGGCAACTGGAACGTGATGGGCGCCGTGATGTTCAACTGCTCCATCGACAGCGCAGGCGTATGGAACGTGAATACCGATACCAATCTGGGCTACAACAACTACGTGAGCTATCTGAGCCTGAACCAAGGCGAGGATGCACAGAAGAATACCACCAAGAACCTGACATGGCGCGAGCGACTCTCCATGAGTTATCGCAACGACTGGTTGGAGGTTTCGCTCGATGGAACGCTCACTTACAACAAGGCAAAGAACAAGCTTCAGCCTACGAGCAACCTCAACACTTGGCAGTTCTCTTACGGTCCAAGTTTCACGCTCACAGCTCCTTGGGGCACCAGCCTGAACTCCAGTCTCTCCATCAGCAGCCGTCGTGGTTACAGCGATAGCAGCATGAATACGGACGAGTTTGTATGGAATGCGCAGCTCTCCCAGAGCTTCTTGAAGGGCAGTCCGCTCACCGTGATGCTCCAGTTCTATGACATCTTGCGCCAGCAGAGCACCTTCTCTCGTGCCATCTCGTCTTTGGCTCGTACAGATACCGAGTATAATGCCATCAACAGCTATGCCATGCTCCATGTGGTGTATCGCCTGAACCTCTTTGGTGGCAAGCAGGCACGTCAGGATGCCAAGGGTGGCCCTGGTGATGGGCCTCGTCCTAACTTCGGTGGCCGTCCATTCAATGGCGGTCCTATGGGTCCACCTCCTGGTGGTCGCCGCTGGTAATACTGGGAGGGCGGGTAACAAACCTGCCCTTCCAGCATATCTTGCTACAGCCTCAAAAATAAAAAATCCCCGCTCTTCAGGATGATTCCTAAAAGCGGGGATTTTTATTTTTTATTATTTGTAATTGATAGATTTACAATTTAAACTTGTAGCCCAAAGTAATCTGGAATACAGAGTTCTTGCTGTCAGAGCCGTCAATCACCTTGGTCATACCGATGTTGTAGCGAGCGTCCAAGCAAACGTTCATGTACTCATAAGAGATACCTACAGGGATAGAGAAGTCAAATGACTTGAATGTATCTTCCAAATCCTGACTAGCAGAAACGCCACCCTTTTTGGCCTTTACTGAGCTATTTACCTTGAATCCTGGCTGTACACCTGCCTTCAGAGCCAAGCCCTGAGCCACGTAAACATTGGCGAGGATAGGGATGTTGATATAGTCATTCTTCAATGTCAAGTCAACGCCATCTTCGTCACCCTTGCAGCCCTGCATAGAATAGATAGCACCTGCACTGATACCTACGAGAGGAGATACGTGATACTCAAATTCTACACCAGCAGCCAATCCTGCGCGAGTCTTGCTATCATCAACATCTGTGTAGTCAGAGATATTCAAACCTACCTTAGGCTGAACAGTGATGTCACCTGCCTGATACTGTGCGAAAGCACCTACTGAAGACAGCACCATGGCTGCCATTACCAAAAACTTCTTCATAGTCTTACAATTTTAATTAGTTGTTAATACTTAATATTTCCTTTCGGTTGATTATCAAAGATCACGAGTTTTAGTCTCATTACTTATACTAATCGACTGCAAATATAAACTATTTTTCAATACGCTCCAACCTTTTCACCAATTTTTTTTAAATTTTTTAAAATATGATACACTTGTGGCGAAATAGAACATTTTCTGTCCTATTCCGCCACATAAAAACTTAATTTTCCCTCGCTTCCATTTTCTTCACTTCCTTCACAAATCGGTGCCAATAGAGGTAGCCGGCAGCCGTGAGTCCGAATGGGAAGGCTATCCAGATGCCCAGGATGCCCAGCCCGCATGGGAAACCGAGGGTGTAACCCATAGGCAGCGAGATGATGAAATAAGCGATGAAGGCATAAGTAACCATCGGCTTCACGCAGGCGATGCCCCTCAAGGCATTGGCAAAGGTATATTGCAATCCGTCGCCAAACTGGTATACCATCATCAGGATAATCAGCACTGCCACGTTCTGCTGCACCTCCACATTGTCGGTGAAGAGCCCGCCTATCTGGTGGCGGAAGAGGAACACGGGGATGCCCATCAGCGTGGAGAAAAGCAGTGCCAGTCGCCATCCATCATAGGCATTGCGGCGCACGGCTTGATAATCTTTCTGCCCCACGAAGTGGCTCACACGGATAGCCATTGCCGAAGCCATGCCCGAGAGCACCAGATAGAAGAGCTGCGAGATGGTAATCATCACCTGATGGGAGGCAAGCGGTATGGTGCCCAGCCAGCCCACCATCACGCAACTCAGCGTAAAGGCAGCCGACTCCATCGCCAACTGCAATGCCACTGGCCAGCCCAGGCGGTTCATCTCCTTGAAGTCAGCCTTGTTCACATGGCTATGGATGATGTCCTTGCGATATTGCTGGAACTTCTTCTTGCCCAATACCATCGCCACCATTGCTGCCGCCATCAGGATGCGAGAGCCCATGGTGGAGAGTCCGGCACCAAGCAAACCCAGCTCAGGGAATGGACCTACGCCGTAGATGAGCATCCAGTTGCCCAGGATGTTGACCACGTTGCCCATAATCATCACCCACATCGCCACCTTGGTATGTCCGATACCGTCCAGAAATTGCTTCATCGTATTGAATACACCCACGAAGAGCACCGAGATCAGATTCACGATGAAGTAAGGGCGGATGAGGGTGAGCAGTTCCTCGGGCTGTCCGATGCGAGAGAGATTGAAGTAGAGTATCACCATCGCCAGGGTGAAGATGCAGCCCACAACCATGTTGGCGAAGAGCGAATTGCGCACCTTCTGACCTATCTCGTCGGTGCGCTCCATGCCATAGAGTCGGCCGATGATAGGGGTGAGTCCGTAAGAGAAGCCCATGTACGAGATGAGTACGAGGGCATAGATGTTGTTGACGAGTCCTGCCGCCGCCAGTTCCTGAGTGCTATGATGACCTATCATGAGCGTGTCGGCGAAGCCAAGCACGATGGTGCCGAGCTGTCCGATGATGACAGGTATGCCGATGGCGAGTAGTTCTCGATAGTGATGTTTCTGCTGTATGGTTGTCACGTTTTGCTTCATATTCCTTTTCTTCTATATATAATAATGTGTAAAGTTTTGGGCTGCAAAGTTACTAATAATAAATGATATGTGCAAATCTTTTCTGTTTTTTCTGAGATGATACTGGGAGGGCAGGTTTGTTACCTGCCCAATTGCCACAATGCAAGCATATTACTCGGCAGCCTAAGAGCCAAGCGTAAATACTAGTTCTAAAATTGCATCCTCGATGTAGTTGCAATTACATCCCCGATGCATTTATATCTGCATCGAGGATGCATTTCCACCGACATCGAGGATGCAATTTTCCCTTCATCGGGATGTATTTCTTATTGCATCGGGATGGAAAAATACCGAAATTGAGATAAAAATGGGTTAAAATTGAGATAAAAATAAGCCGAAATCATCAAAAAATGAGCCAGAATCAGCGAAAAAAGCCAGTTTTGTGGCAGAACGTGGCAGCAAGTGGCAGATAATTTTGTTCCTCTGCCACGCATAACAATCATATACACAATAATTTACAAGAGCGTGGCAGATGTTGCAGCAAAAATTAAAACTTTTCACGTATTAATAATACGGAAATATGTCCTCAATTTCATGCTCCTATCAGCATCACCAATTGTTGATATGAGCGATAGCTGACGCTGATATGAGCGTTAACTGATGCTGGTATCAGCATACACGGCATGCGCTAACACCATATATGGCATGTGCTAACACCATATATGGCATGTGCTAACACCATATATAGCATAGCCATTTACTGTGTTTTATATCCTATTCCAACAAATAATTCCCAATTTCTTTGCTAATATCAACAAAAATGAGTACCTTTGTGAAACCATTATAATGATTAAAAAACTTAAGATATGGAATCAAGATTCTTAACTAATTATACCGAGACGACATTCCTGTCAACTATTCAGATGAATCTGCGTAAGTGCCTTTCATTTGAATTCTCTGTCAGCTTTATCAAAAAAGCTGGCTTGATACTCTTGTCCAAGGACATCAAGGCAGCCATTGAGCGTGGTGCAAGGGGAAGGTTGATTACATCTACCTATCAAAATTTCACGGATATAGAATCTTTGAATTTCTTCTTAAGATTGGCTTCGGAACATTCCAATTTTGAATGCCATTTGGATGATGAATGCTTTCAGAATAAGAAAGATTATACCAAAAATGGATTCCATACCAAAGGATATATGTTTGATTTGGGTGATGCTGTGGAGATGATAGTTGGTTCATCCAATATTACTCGTTACGCCTTGTTGAAAAATATAGAATGGGATTTAGTGGTAAACTGTAATAAGCAGAACTCCGCTTATTTGCAGGCTATGGCTGAATATGAGGACCTTTGGCAGAAAACATATACTCTGTCGCAGGACTTGATTAATTCGTACTCTACAAAAATCAGCTTTGCTATCGAACGTTGGGATATGGACTATGACTTGGCAGATAGGGACATAAAGCCTAACTATATGCAGCGACGAGCCTTGAGAGAACTGAACAGAAATCGAGCGCTTGGAGTAACTCGGTCATTGGTTATTTCAGCAACAGGTTCCGGTAAAACATATTTGGCAGCATTTGATGCTCTGAATTTCAATCCTGATAGACTGCTGTATATTGTGCATGAAGGGTCCATCTTGAAGAAATCACTTGATACCTTTCAGCAAGTTTTTGGCGGAGCAAAGACTTGTGGACTATATACTGGTGAGTCAAAAGAGATAGAAGCAGACTTCTTGTTTTCTACCAATGTTTCAATGTGCCGTTCTTTGGAACTCTTTGATAAAAAGAAGTTTGACTATATCATTATAGATGAGTGTCACCATGCTGTAGCAGATAGTTATCGCCGTATCATAGATTATTTTGAGCCTGAGTTCTTGTTGGGTCTGACTGCCACGGAGAATCGTATGGATAATCAGGATGTGGTAGAGCTCTTTGGTAATAATATTCCATACGAACTGCGATTGAGAGATGCCATCATCAACGACCTGATAGTACCATTTCATTATTATGGCATCCGTGACGAACTGGTGGATTATGGTCTTACCAGTTCGGGTGAACGTAAGTTGATAGCTCAAATATCCATGCCGGAGAATTGTGAGTTCGTTCATCAGCAGATAGAAAAGCATCGCAAGGAGGGACAGAAGCTGAAGGCGTTGGCCTTCTGCAGAAACATCCAGCATGCCCGCATGATGGCTGATAATCTGGGTGATTACTATCATACCGCATTTCTCAGTGGAAAGAACAAAACAGGTGAACGACTCCGTGCCTATAATGATTTGCAAGATGACCAAAAAGAACTTGAGATACTTTTTGCTGTAGATATATTGAATGAGGGTGTGGATATTCCAGGCGTGAACATGGTGTTGTTTCTGCGTCCAACGGAGTCAAGTACCATCTTCTTGCAGCAACTAGGCCGCGGTCTTCGTAAATATCCAAACAAACCTTATGTAACTATTCTTGATTTCATCGGCAATAGCTACAAGCGCAGTGTGCATATCGCTCTTGCACTAGGCAGTTTATCAAGAAACTCCATATTGGAGAAGAAGCTGTTGAAGTTTATGGTAAAGAATGATTTCCGAACCCTAGGCTTGGAAGACTATGGAGTGCAGATACATATAGACGACCTGTCGAAAGAGGAAATTATAGATAAGATAGAAAGCGAGAATTTTAATCGAATCAATTATCTGAAGATGGATTATCAGAATTTCAAGGCTTACCTGAAGTCTCCTTCCTATCCAAGTCACATGGACTATATGAATAGCGACTATGCTCCTAATCTTCTGAAGTTCATGAAGATAAAAATAGGTGGCAAGAAAACGAATTCTTATTATGGATTTCTGAAAGGCATAGAAGAGACTGCTTTGCCTGCTTTCTCGGATGCTCAGGTGATGTGCATCGATTATCTTTCCAGTCTTCTGCCGTTGGTAAGAGAGCATGAGTATTTGGTAGCTAAGTATCTGCTGGAGGAAATTACTTCTCGCTCAGTTATCTACGATAGATGCAAGAAAGAGATAGCAGGGTTTCAGCCAGAGCAATTGTCTCATGCTCTAAGATTTATGGAAGAAGGTGGGGCGATAGAAATAGATCATGATGTTATCCATCTGTTAGGTGAAAGGGAGCAAGAGTTTGAAGAATATGTTTCAGACTTACTGAACTATGGTTTGACTCAATATTCCGCTCGCTATGCCAACCAACAGGAAGACTTCTTGTTATGGCAAGATTATCGTATGGATCAGGTGTTGTTGAAGGTCTTGGAAAATCCAAAGCACAATCAGTTGGGCACCTATTATAAGAATGGCAATATGTATGTCTTTGCCGGTCTTAAGAAAGATGCCTCTGTGCAGGAGCACCTCAACTATGCGGATAAGTTTTTGGATAAGGATGTGTTCCAGTGGGAGAGTATCGCTCATATCAGTGAGAAGGAAGAGAGATTGCAGCAAGAAGCCAAGCTGGTTTTGCTGTTTGTGCGCAAGGTAAAGGAGGAAAATGGCATCACCTTGCCTTTTACCTTTGTAGGTACGGGCCGTCTGAATAATGCTCGTAAGTATATAACAACCAATGGTTCTATACTTTACGATATTCATCTGAGTACACCATTGCCAGATGATTTAATGGAAGATTTTAAATGGGTGGAATAAAAAAGATAAGGTAAGATGAAACATTATGACGTAGTGGCAGCCGTGGTCTGCAAAGATGATAGATACCTCTGCGTGCAGAGAGGAAGAACGAAGTTTGAATATACGAGCTTCAAATGGGAGTTTCCTGGCGGCAAGATAGAGCCTGGCGAAACTCCTCGGCAGGCGTTGGCCCGTGAGCTGATGGAAGAGATGGATTATCCGATAACAGTAGGTGATGCTGTGGTAACTGTGCGTCATGAATATCCAAATTTCAGCATCACGATGACAGCCTATCTATGTACCCCTCAGTCTGATACCTTCCATCTGAATGAGCATGTGGCTTATCGCTGGTGCGAGAAGGAAGAGCTAGCTGAGCTTGATTGGGCGGCAGCGGATGTGGGGATAGTGGAGAAACTTTGTTGTTAATTGCTTGATAGGAAATATTCTATAGCTTCGAGTAATTCTGATAGGTTATTCTTGACCACATCAAATTCTTGTTCCATTCTTGCAATTGCTTAATGGCTTCTTTGATTTGTGTCAAAGTGCCCAAAACTCTATTTGATAACATAGATTCCGTCATGGTCTATTTCTTTAAGTAAAAAAGGATTGATATGTTTGTGCATTCTTACAACATCAACAGAGCATAGAAGTAGTTCTTCTAAGAATCTTTTTAATCTAACTACTAGAAACATCTTAGGTTCCATGTCGATGCAAACATCCACATCGCTCCCGTCCTTTTGTTCATTCCTAGAAACGGAACCAAAAAGGCGCAACGACTTGACGCCGAAGTTCTTCTTAAGCTCCTCGGCGTGGGATGTGAGCAGTGATATGTAATATTCTCTAGTCTTCATAATTGCCTTCGTATTTATTTGTTGGCAAAGATAAGCAAAAATGTAGAAAGAAACAAATATTATCTAACTTTTTAGCAAATAAACGTAGAAATAATGCTTTGTAGGCTTGGCAATATATCGCAATGAAGAGTACGGTATGCCCGATATTCGATTTTGGTATATCCAAAAATAGAATATATATTTGCAGTCTAAAAATACAGATAATATGGATAAGAGCATACATTCACACTTATATCACAAAGTCATTGGTCGCTTGCGCAGCAAGCGTGAAATGGGGGGGTAACGCAAGCTCAACTAGCTGAACTTCTGAATGTTAATCAGGCGTTCGTAAGCAAGATTGAGACTTGTGAACGCCGTCTTGATATCATAGAACTCCATCAAATTTGCAAAGTATTGAATATCTCCTTTGTCGACTTCATCGCCGAAGTCGATAGGGACATTCTGTGCAAAAGCGTAGGAGAAGGATTAAAAGAAATTAAAAAGTAGTCATGGAAAACACTAATGCGAATATAAATAAGCAAACATTTACTTTTATAGATTTGTTTGCTGGTATAGGTGGCTTCCATACGGCAATGCATAGTGTTGGTGCTCATTGCGTTTTTGCAAGTGAGTGGGATAAGTATGCCCGCATTTCTTATGAGGCTAATTATAAGAACATAGAGCCGAAACTATTTGAGAAGGATCCAAATGGTAACTTTAAATATTTCAATGAAGATATAACAGAGGCAGATCCTGCGGATATTCCTGACTTTGATGTATGTTGTGGTGGATTTCCATGTCAACCTTTTTCTGTAGCAGGACTAAAACGTGGTTTTGAGGATACTAGGGGAACTTTATTCTTTAATATCGCAAATATTGTAAGGTATAAAAAAGAGAAAGGTCGTCCTCCAAAAGTGCTTTTTCTTGAAAATGTTAGAGGTTTGAAGAGCCATGATAAGGGAAATACTTTGAAAGTGATTCTTGCAACTTTGGAAGAGTTAGGATATGGAGTTTCATATACAGTATTGAATGCCAAATATTTTGGTGTTCCGCAAAATCGTGAGCGTTTATTCATAATAGCATGGTATAAGGAACTAATTCATGTGGATAAATTTAATTTCCCATATGGAATAGAAGGCAACGGCAATACAATATATGATAAGGATAAACTAAAGGAGGGAACTTTCCCAACAAAGGTTTCTGATATATTTGAACCAGATGAGGCGGTAAAAGACTTTACTATATCTGATAGAATGTGGGAAGGACATCAGCGAAGAAAGAAACGAAATATGGCTAATGGAAAAGGCTTTGGTTATCGTAAGTTCTTCGGGGATAGTGAATATTGCAGTACCATCTCTGCCAGATATTGGAAGGATGGTAGTGAGATTCTGATAGACCAAACTGATAAGGGAAGAAATCCACGTACGTTAAGCCCTGTTGAGGCAGGTAGACTTCAAGGATATAGAATCTTAGGAAATGGTTGGCAATATCCAGAATGTGCTAATAACCAGAATTATAATGATTCTAATTTGGAGTTTCGTATTGTGGTATCTAAAAAGGAGGCTTATCATCAATTTGGTAACAGTGTAGCAATTCCTGTTATTAAGAGATTAGCACAAGAGATAGTAAAACAATTATTAAATGCATGATATTATGACAGAATTGAGAAACTTGCAAAAGCTTGGCTCCCTAGCTGGTGGTCGTTTTGATCAGTATTGTGGAAATGATTTTGTCTTGCCAAAGATAGTAAAAGATAAAATAAAGGATATCAATGGTTGCAAGATTGAATATCATCGCTATTCAGCTATTATTGAGACAAAAGGAAACCAAAAAGGAGTCTTGTGTATTTATATGCCAAACCAATGGTTTTATATCGCTTCTTATTTTACAGATTTGTATAATGAGTTGATGAAATATAAAAAATATGCATTACTTGTTGCTACAAAAGAACGATTAAAAGTATTAGATAATTCTCCTTTGGATGAAAAGGAAAGGCAAAAATTATATAAGTTAGATTTAGCGGAGCAGTCTAAAAAATATTTAGAGCGATTCATCACTGATTATAAATGGTGGGCTGGTGCTAAAACGATAGATAGAGGTGATTTCTATGTATCGCCAATATTATCTTATGCACGACTAGTTAATGCCTCTCAATCATATATTGCAGATCTTTGTGCTTTCTTAGCTGGTAAGGAAGATGTTGTTCAGGCAATCATTTCTGTTGCTGAAAATGACAACAGAAATGATGGGCAGGAACATAAAATTGTTGAGCCAACTGATGAATATACCGAGTTGGATAGTCGTGATTATGCTTATATGGCTGCCATCAAAACAAAGCCATTCTTGATTTTGGGTGGTTTCTCTGGTACAGGTAAAAGCTTGTGTGTTAAAAGCCTAGCTTTTGCAACTTGTCCTTGTGATGGAGACCTGAATACCTCGGAAACCTCTCCTGGTAATTATCTGTTAGTTAGCGTAAAGCCTAATTGGCACGATGCTACAGACATTACCGGCTTCCGCTCTTCTGTGAACAGAAACTATTATGTTACTGACTTTATGCGTTTTCTAGTAAAGGCGAAGTTGCACCCGAATGTACCATTCTTTGTATGTTTGGATGAAATGAACCTTGCTCCTGTTGAGGAATACTTCGCTGATTTCCTCAGTGTTATCGAATCAAGAAAACGAAAGAAAGATGGGACTATCGTTACGGATGCGATTGTACCAGCAAGCGTATTCAATGACAAGGATTATGCCGATGAATTTGACATTTTCGAAAAAATGGGTCTGATGGTTTCTGATGAAGCTACTGACGCAAAAGATGGAAAAGCAAAAGCTATACCCTATACTCTTGATAAGAAAAGAGTAGAAAGAACCTATGTTCAACAAGATATAGTTGATGAACTAAAGCGTGAAGGCTTGACAATTCCTCAGAATGTCATCATCATAGGTACTGTAAACATGGATGATACCACTAATTCTTTCTCTCGAAAGGTTATAGATAGAGCGATGACCTTCGAAACGATAGTTGGAACCTTCGAGGCATCTTATTTCGATTCAGACGTAACACTAGGTTATGTGAAGAAGTATCGCAAAGGTGAGTTGTTTATCAGCGATGAAGTACGTGCCACGGAAATGATAGAGGATGGACGATTCTCGCTTTCTGATGAAGAGAAGAATAGAATCATTAGCTTCATCAATAATGTAAATTCTGACTTGGAGGGAACTCCATTCAAGATAAGTTATCGAATACTAAATGAGACCATCTTGCTCTATCGTGCTAAGCAGAAAATCGTGGAGTTGATGGGAGAAGAAGAGAAACAGGATGGAGTAGAGATCAATACCGATTTAAACGCCATCTTTGATGATATCTTGATGCAGAAGATACTTCCTCGTATTGAGGGCGATTATGAAAAATGTGATAAATGCCTTGTAAGGTTGGCTAATCGTGCCGAAAGAATGGAGTGGAAGCAAAGTCTGGAGAAGATCGAGTTTATGATCAATCGCTTTGGCAAAGACCAAAGTGGCTTTACTAGTTTCTGGAATTAGAGTAGTTGCTTATGGATGTATTGAAGTTTGAATGCCCAGACTATCTGGTCATAATAAATACGGCATCTATAGATTATGCATGGGATAGGTTTGTGCGTCGTGTGAAAGATGGCGCATTGACCTATTGTGCTTATTCTTCAAGTAGGGAAGGGACTTTATGGCTGAGAAAACAGGATGCAGGAATGAAAGAACTTGTCAAACAGAATGATGAGGCTGAACCGAGAACGGAATGGGCTCAGCTTTGGCCTGTGCTCTTTGAGACATGCAAATATCAGTTTGCAGTGGAGTTTAAGCAAGGTTTGGATATATCTACAGAAAAGCATACGCCTCGTGTTCGTCATCAATTAAAAGGGGTTGGCGAGAACTTCAAGTTTTATCCAAATGGTAATGATTCGGGAATACTTGTGGGTGATATTGACTTCTTGAATTCTCCCGGTAAGTTTTCTTTTTCTTTTGATTATTGGGATATGGAGGGCTTGCTGCATCATGAGCAGATGGAGCTGTATGTAGCTTCGCCAAAGTTGGATACCAAGAATGATTTGCAGCAAATCATGGCTCTTGTTAATCATGAATACGAGAATTACGTCTTTGATTATCTTACCTTGACTTTCAGTAGCTTTGCTCTGCAACGTGCGGAAAAGAACAACCATATCATTTGGCTTAGTATCTTCAAGAGCGTGGTCGATGATTATTTCAAGAATGTAAAGCTTGTTATGTCCAGACCTAATAATAAGCCTGTCAGAAAGACGTATCATGCCAGACCTGACAGAATACGTAGATGGAGCCAGCAGGAAGAAGAACGATATAGAAATATGGGGCAAGATGCAGAAATGCATTATTTTAGGTATGAACAAACGGAGAATACTATCAATACTCGTGAAAATAGGTTTGTGAAGTATTCCTTGCATGTATTGGGAAAGAAGTTTAGAGAGGTGTTTGGTGAATTGAGCGCTTTGTCCGCTGATATGGATACAGAGGAGCGCAAGGCTTTGGAGGGGTATAATGTTATGTTCAAACGTTTGGAGACTTCCTCTTTTTTCAGAAGGGTGGGAGAGTTTGAAGGCTTTCGACAAGAAAGTGCTGTATTGCAGCAGCGTATGGGATATAGCAAGATATACAAGTGCTGGCTAATGCTGAAGAATTCGCTGGAATTAGTGGATGGTAAGACCGATATTGGAACCAAGAAAATATGGGAACTCTATGAGATATGGTGCTACTTGGTGATGAAGCGCTTGATAACCAAAGTACTTGGCTTGGATTTGTCTAAACCTAATGTGCATGTAAGGGAAGATAAAAGTGAAATGCTCAATACTATCGTAAAGAGCGAAATGACACATGTGGTGGAGTTTGATAATCTGGTTAATGGGGATATTGTGCGATTAGAGTATCAGCATACCTATAATAGAAGAACTAAGAATTTTAATACTTCTACCACAGAACAACGTCCCGATATAGTGGTAACCATTACCAAAAAGAATGGCTTCGTACTGACATATCTTTATGATGCCAAGTATCGGGTGCAAGATGATGTGAAGGACGGAGAACTGGATGAGGGGGCAAGTATAGATGTTGCAGATTATCCATTGCCAGATGCTATCAATCAGATGCATCGCTATCGTGATGCCATCTATTATGCGATGAAAGCTGAGGCTCGTCCAAGTGCTAAGGAAATTATAGGTGGCTATATTTTGTTTCCTGGGCGAGTGGAAGGCGATGAAATCTTGAATCGTTATTTCTATAAGAGTATCAAGAAAGTCAATATAGGTGCATTCCCTCTATTGCCTGCTGCGAATGAGCTGGAGGAGAATGTGGTGCAATGTGATTTGCTGGAGAAGCATCTTCGTGAGATTCTGTTGGAAGATAGTGTATATGAGCATGTGAAGGATTCTGTACCACAGAAGGGATTGGTGTATGAATCGGAAAGTAGAGGTAATGTTGTTGTTGTGAATGTTGGACGTGAGAAATATGAAACATATTATCAGAATCATAGTTTGATGCCATTCAATATTCCTGTATTGCTGGAAGAGGGGAGTTATGTTCAAATTGATGCCATTGATTATCTCCTAATCTTGGTTGATGAGATGGCTGAGGGATATTATGAGGTAAGAAAGAGTAATTTGAAGTTGGCTAGGGGCATTCTAAACTTAGTTGTGGATGTGAGGCAATATCATCCTTTTAAGTTTGGCTGGAAGCAAATTGGCAAATACGAGAATGGGGATATTGTGCCTCTTGAAAATTTGGAAACATAAAAGCTATACCCCTGGTGAGCCGCTGTTTGCCACAGCAGAGGAAGTGCTGGCGTATAGGGAGGGATTTGTCTAATTCCTCCCCTATATGCATCTTTAGCCTCTCCCTTGCATCTCCAGGATGAAGTCGTCGGCTATATAGCCATTGCTCATGAGGTACAGCCCTGTCTTCTTGTTATGCAGCTGGGCGCAGGTCTTGCTTCTATAGAAGAGGTCGAGGGCACGAGAGGGGGAAATGTCGAGACGCTGGGATAAGTCGTAGGCTATGCCGCCTATAGTAAGGCTCATAGCTAAGTCTTGCATCTCTGGTGTTTTGGTGTTGAGCTGTTTATATTGTATCTGTTCTGACATATTCTAAATATTTATTGATTAATTCCTGATTGAGAATACAAATCTGATTATTGGGCTTGTGAAAAGCTAGTTGGCGTAAGGTGCTTGCTTCATCCATCACTCTTCCTATATAGAACTTGATGGTATCTATCACTCGGTCATTGGCGATACCACCTTCTATATAATCGTAATCTTTGGCAGGATTTTTGCTTTGACGGTTGCCCACGATGAAGTCGAGCCAGTCTTTGTCGTAGGCGGTGAAAATCTGCTCATATACCTCGATGTATGGCACACCGAGTTTCCTCGCTGCTCCCTCCACGCAGGAGGCGACGAAGGCTAGCTTGATTTCTTCGAGGGGCAATTGTATTCTATCTTCCATATCCATTCTTTTTTGTTACGCAAAGAAAGTGCCAATGAGCGCAATGAAAGCTTGCTTTCAAATTGCCGAGTGCAGCCTTTCTTATGCAAAAAGAAGAATATTTCTTGTATCTTCCAAATAAATTGTGGATTATTTTGTTTTGGCAAAAAAATATCAGCATATTACCAAATATCCTCCCTATATTTTTCTTTTTTTATCCAAAAGAAAGATTCGTTTAAACTTCTTGACAGGAAAGATAAATAATGATTTTCTGTGTTAAAAAACATAAGAATCACATAGGTTCGCATTATTTTTATTATCTTTGCATACCAACAAGACATATAATAAAATATAGAATTATGAATGTAGGAGATAGAATACCAGAGATTCTTGGCTTTGACCAGGACGGACGTGAGATAAAGGCAAGCGACTACCGTGGTCGCAAGATTGTGCTTTACAGTTATCCGAAGGCTAACACCAGCGGATGCACTGCCGAGGCTTGCTCCCTGCAAGCACATAAGGAGGAACTGGCAGCAGCCGGTTATGAGATTATCGGCGTGAGCAAGGACAAGCAAGCTCTGCAGAAGAAGTTTGCCGAAGCCAAGGGTTTGCAGTTCCCTCTTATTGCCGATACCGAGACCACCCTTTTGCAGGAACTCGGCTGCTGGGGCGAGAAGGTAACCTGCGGCAGAAAGACCATCGGCATCCTCCGCACCACCTATCTTGTCAACGAAGAAGGCGTCATTGAGAAGATCTTCACTCCAAAGGAGATCAAGACCAAGATTCATGCAGAGCAGGTTCTGGATTACATCCATTCAAACATCCAATAAGGGCATAGGCCTATGCTGATCCCTGATAGGTCCGAACTGCCAGCTGGTAACCCCTAACCATCCCATCAACTATATGGAACGCCGCAAGCCTGTAGTAACAGGCTTCCCCATCACCATTGGCGAGGATTGCTGGCTGCGCGCAGGAGGCATCGTCTGCCTGGAGTAATCATCGGCAACCGCTGCGTAATCGGTGCCGGCAGCGTAGTGGTCAAGGATATTCCTGATGACTCCATGGCTGTGGGAAATCCTGCAAGAGTTATCAGAAAGCTCAGATAAATAGTACTAGAGAATGGATCAGATAGTAGTAGAACTCTTCATGTTAAGCATCGGAGCCAGACAAGGATCGCTATCTGGCAATGACGCAGACCTATTTCCTGACAGGCAATCTGATAATGACTTTGGCAAGAGCCTACAACGGTTTCTTCACCACCACGGTCTCAATAGGTTATGTGTTATGGAATAGCCGGAGTTATCATCGGCAATCTGATAGGCGCCTGGGTATTCAAGCATCTCAGCGGCTCCCTGCTTAAATACATTGTCTACGCCTATATCGGAATCAGCGGATTTACCTTCCTGCTGGAGGCATAGCGTATGGTGGCTAAGGCTATTGGAATAAATTAAAAAAAAGAATTTAAAAAATAAAGAGTATGTTAGAACATATTGCAGATTTCACAGCGTGGCCAATCCTTACAGGTATTTCCATTGGCTACATTGCCAACCGTATTATGAGCGGTGAAGGCAAAGGATGTTGTATGAACCTCTTCATCGGTATCGTGGGCAGTTATGCCGGCGCCATCATCAGCAGTCTGCTGAACATAGAACTGTTTGGCAAGGGTTATCTTACCAACTTCATTTTCTGCGTCATTGGCGCCATAACAGTATTGTGGATTTGGAAGAAGTTCTTCGATTAGCATCCCATCAAGTAGATATAAATATTGGTTTAAAAAATATAAAAATATGACAAACAAGGATTTGACACTCGCCAGTCTGATGAGGGCGATGATTAAGTACGATGGCGGCGATGCGCCACTCATCCAGCATTTCGTAAAGGTACACGACTTTGCCCGTATGATTGCAATATCAGAGGGAATGAACCAGGATGAACTCTTCGTGCTCGAAGCAGCAGCCATCCTTCACGATGTAGGCATTCACGTTTCAGAAGCCAGATACGGCAACTGCGACGGTAAGCACCAGGAAGAACTGGGTCCTGATGAAGCAAGAAAAGTACTATCAGAAGTTGATGGATTCACTGCCGCGCAGACAGAAAGAATCTGCTGGCTCATAGCCCATCATCATACTTGTAAGGATGTAACCAGCCTTGCCCATCGCATTCTGCTCGAAGCAGATTTCCTGGTCAATTCCTTCGAAACCCACCTTGCTCCCGAAGGCATCATCACCTTCCGCGATCATGTATTCCGCTCGGAGTCAGCCATCAGAATGCTGAATGATATGTGGGGGCTGTAACGAAAGCTACTTTCTAGGAAAGTGCATCATAGAGGGAAGGTGAAAGTACAACAAACTGCAGTTATGTGTTTTAATTAAAACTAATACCAAAATCCCCTGCTATTTTGTCTTCTGAAGGAAAACGAATAGCAGGGGAAATATGGTTTTCTTATCTTATGGATGCTTTTACTTCATCTGGCTGATGGCTGCTTTGTCATAACCATTGAGCATGGATGGGCTGGAGATGGACTTGCGAGAGCAATAGTCGAAATCTACGGTCTTCTCGCCCTGAGATGACTTCCAGCGAATGGTCAGCTTTACGGTCTTGCCCTGCGTATCTGGCAATACCTTGTTGAGGTCGAAGGCTACCAAGGCATCGCCCCAGCGCCATTTTGGATCGCCGTTGGCATTGTGGCGAAGCTCTACCTCGTATGGATTGGCTGGGTTAACGCCAGATACCAGATTGATGTAATGTACCTTTTCGCCACCCCAAAGGGTACGGAAACGGAGGGTAAGATAACCATCTTCTGCTATGGTTACCCAGTCGCGTACGATATCTACCATGTCGTCGCCATACTTCTGGGCATTCTGCTCGGGGCTACCTAGGCTAGGTACGGGCTGCTTGGTCAGGATGCTGTCTATCCAGTTGACGTAGACCACCTGGTTGTACACCTCGCTCTTCTCATCGGTAGCTGAATAGTTGACCAATGCTCTTACCTCCTTGTCGCCGAATGGCTTCTTGATGTTCTTGGGGTAGAGGGTTGTATTGTTGTCAAGCTGCAGATAGGTGGCGTCGCCATCCTGCTTTACCGTTACCAAGGCATTAGGGTATACCTTACTCCAGTCGGTGTTGTCATCATCGCTGCATGACTGGAATGTGAGGGCAGTCAAGAGCATCGCCATGGCTGCCAGAATGAATCTTTTCTTTCTCATACTTATCTTTCCTTTCTTTTTTCTTATTTTATATTCTTTCTCTTTTCTCTGTCTATAAAATGAGCGAAAGGAAGAAATCTTGCACCAGTTTTGGCAAAAGAAAGTTAATTCTCTTCTGCCACTTGCTGAGGCTGGGGCTTCGGTACGAATCCGAGGATAGCCACCAGGCAACTCATCAATGGGCTGATGATATTGAAGAAGCAGAACAGCAGATATACCAAGGTAGGGATGCCGAACACGGTGCTCTGCGTCATACCGCAAGCCGTCCATGGTACGAGCACGGAGGTAACGGTGGAGCAAACGAGCGATATTGTGCTGTGGATGCTCTTCAGGAGAACGTGGGTGATGGCGTGGAGCATATTGCTAGCCACCATGCACGAACCTAAACACATGGCGCAGAGGATGAGCCTGATGGTATCATCGCAATGAATGGGTTTACTTTCTTTTCCATTTTTATCAAAAAATACTCTCTTATATAAAATTAAAATCTTATGTTGCTATAATTAACTTTACCAATAATAGGTGGCTCCGATGGTGGCGGCACGGTTGCCCATGTGCTGACCAGCGATGTCGTGGTATCTGCCTTCCACAGCCCAGTGCTTGCCGAAGTTCTTGTATACGCCTACCTCTGCATAGAGATTGGCAGGAGCGTATGGCTTGGTGTCGGCATGGCGACGGGTGCTCCAGATGAGGTTGGAGGCGAGACGCCATCCATCAGCCAGTGACAACTGAGGTGCCAACTTGAAGATGGCATAGTTGCTGTAGATGGACTGGGATGGCTGGGTCTGCTTCTCCCAATAGTAGTTGAAACCAGTGGTGAGGCGCAAGATGCCCGTATGCCAGAAGAGGGTGCTACCGATGCCGAGACGATTGTCATGACCATTGACTATGTCTTGGTGGATATTCTGCACCTGCGAACTCACTATGAGGTTCGGGTGGCTATAAGTATGTTTCAATTCCGAAATGTATGCCATGCGGTGGTTTAAGTCGTTGGTGTATACGGGCTGCCAGGCATTCTCATCATTGCCAGCAGTGATGAAGTCGGCAAATTCCGCATCATAGTAACGATGGGCAAAGCTGCCCTGCACAGTGTTGCCAGGAGTGAGGCTATAAGCGGCACTCACGGTATAGGAATTATTGTGAGTGGTATGCTTGTGCTTGGACAATGCATCTATCTGTTTCAGATTGAAATTGAGCACACGGTAGCGATCGCCCACCATGAATGCCCACTTGCCGAGATTCCAGTCTAGCTGGGCGTAATAGTCCTGGTAGTTGGAATGATTGGTGTACTGGGCGACGCAATTTTTCTCGATGGAGAAACCTACCTCTACACCTGCCGTCATCCACATATCTTTCGTGAATAGCGGGAAGGCAAACTCCACTACGCCCCCAGGGTAGGCGGAATGATTGTGGTATCTTTCGCCCATTTCTCCATAGTCATCATAGAATTTGTCTTCTTCTCCTCCTTGGTCACTGATGTGCTCGGTGGAGAGGGTGAAGAGGACGGTGGAACCATTTTCGCCCAGTGAGCGGAGATAGTCTGCCTGGAAGTGGTAGGCACGGGCATAGTCGCCCAGATTGCCCGTAAAGTGATTGCGGGTATAGGTTTGGAATACATCTATCTCCAGATTGTCCTTCGAGGTCGGTGTCCAGACCAGATTGAACTTGGCTCCCTCATGCGAATAGTGATTGGTGATGCCTTCGTTCTTGGAGCGCTGCATACTTCCCTCTACATGGCTCAGGATGCGCAGTTTGTCCTGCTGATGCAATACGCTGGCAATCATCTTGCCTCCACCGTATGTATCGCCAGTGATGCCTACTCTGCCGCTGGTGCTATTGTCATGTTTGCGCAGTGTGATGTCGATGATGCGCTTCATATTGGTGCAGCCCTTCATCACCTCGGCATTGTGGCATATCTTGATGCTTTCTATCTCACGAGCCTTGAGATGGTGGAGCAGGGTGGTATAGTCGAGACCATACTCCTCATTGTCGATGCGGAGGGCGTACTTGCCGTAGAGGTTAGCAAAAGGATCACCGCCCAAGACGTTGTTGCCATCAAGAGTGATGAGGTCTGGGCATAGCTGCAAGATGTCGAGGAGGGATTCCTCGCCATTAAGCTCCATCTCAGATACATGGATGATGTAGCGGTCGCCCTGATGCTCTATCACGGCGGCATGGGCAGTCGGCATATAGCCTGCGAAGGCTCCACTCAGTGCGAGGGCGAAGAGCAGATGGCGGCTGCGTATTCTTAGGTTGTTCTTGTTCATAAATCTATGTCTTTTATTGGTTTGTTGATAAATGTTATGTCTTGAATTAGTGTATGTCGTCTTAACCAAACAGCTGCGTGATGAGCGGGATGGTGATAATGGATCCCAGGGTGGTGATGAAGGTGGTTTCGGTGATGAGCGATGGATCACGCCCATACTTGAGGCAGAACATGGTGCCGAAGCTAGCCACTGGCATGGCGATGACCACGGTGTTGATGTTGTTGACCATATCGTTGACACCACATACCTTGAAGAGGAAGTAGATGGAGAGCGGTACCACGGTGAGACGGAGCAGGGCGGTGATGTATACCTTGGTGCTGCCGATAATGTCTCGCAGAGGTAGCTTTGCCATCGACGAACCGATAATCATCAGGGCTGCTGGCACGGTGATGTTGCCCACCATTGTTACAGGGCGAGCGATGATGTCGGGGGTATGGATGCCGAGTGCCACGATGATGGCGGCAAGGAAGGCTCCGAGCATCGCTGGGCTGATGAGTACCTTAGGGTTGAACTGCTTCAAGCTGTACTCGCCCTTGATGAGCATCACGCCTGCGGTGAAGATGAAGAAGGTGTTGGGCATATTGAGCAAGGCGGCGTAAAACACGGCGTGCGGGCCGAAGATGCTCGATACGATAGGATAGCCGATGAAGCCTACGTTGGCAAACATGAGGGCAAAACCTATCATGCCCTGGTCGTCATGACTCTTGGAGATGAGGCGAGGCACCCAGAATCCGAACACTAATAATATAATGTACGTGAGGAAGCCTACGCCGAGCAGGGGCAGAATGAGGGTACGATCAGGCAAGTCGTCGCCCATCACTGATGAGAGAACCAGCAGTGGGCAGGTGATGTCTACTACAATAGATGATAACTTCTTGTCAAACTTGTCGCCCATATAGCCAAGCTTGCAGGCGACGTACCCTAAAATCACGATGATGAACAATACCACCATCACTTCCAAATTCTGCATGATCCTGAATCTTCTATATAATCTTTATCTTCTTTATCATCTTTTAGTCGATGAATCTTCTTGTGATATCTCCGTAATTCTCGATGCGGCGGTCGCGGAGGAATGGCCACCAGCGGCGCACATCCTCGCTATGCTTGAGGTCGATGTCTACCACGAGGCTTTCTTCCTCGTTGTCGCTCGCACGATAGTGGAGCTCGCCCTGAGGACCAGCCACAAAGCTGCTGCCCCAGAACTGGATGCCATCGGTCTGACCACTAGGGTCTGGCTCGAAGCCCACTCTGTTGACCGCTACCACAGGCAATCCGTTGGCTACGGCATGACCCCGCATCACGGTGGTCCAAGCCTCTCGTTGGCGCTGCTGCTCTTCTTCTGTATCGTAGGTGGCATAGCCGATGGCGGTAGGGTAGATAAGCATCTCGGCTCCCTGGAGTGCCATCAGTCGGGCTGCCTCTGGATACCACTGGTCCCAGCATACCAGGACTCCCAGTTTGCCCACGGAGGTCTGGATAGGGTGGAAACCTAAGTCGCCAGGGGTGAAATAGAATTTCTCATAATAGGCAGGGTCATCAGGGATATGCATCTTGCGATACTTGCCAGCTATGGTGCCGTCTTTCTCAATGACTACCGCCGTGTTGTGATACAAGCCTGGGGCTCTGCGCTCAAAGAGGGAGGTGACGATGACTACGCTGAGATCCTTGGCTAGCTTGCCATAGAATTCGGTAGATGGACCAGGGATAGGCTCGGCGAGATTGAAATTCTCTACATCCTCCACTTGACAGAAGTAGAGGGTGTTGTGGAGCTCCTGCAGTACGATGAGCTCAGCTCCACGGTGGGCAAGGTCGATGATGCCCTCAGCGAGGCGAGTCTTGTTGTCGGCAATGTCTGCCGTGATATGTAATTGTAATATTCCGAGTTTCATTTAATTTTGAACTTTGAATTTTGAACTTGGGGATTTATGATTGATTCACATTCTTAACGTTCCTTCTGGCAATTGCATGGTGAGGCAATGGATGCTGCCATGCTGGCGAATGATGGTGAGCGAGTCTACGCCGATAATCTCCCGGTCGGGGAAGGCAAGTTGTATCTGGCGGCGTGCCTCCTCGTCTTTCTCGGGCTGATTGTAGGTAGGGTAGATCACCGCACCATTCAGTATGAGGAAGTTGGCATAGGTGGCTGGCAGTCGGTCGCCCTTGCTGTCCTTGTCAGTGGTGAGACGGTCGCCCTCGTCGTAGATGGCACCTGGCATCGGGAGCTTCAAAAGGCGATAAGGGTATCCCTCGAAGGTGAAGAGCTTCAGTAGTTGCTCCTCCAGAGCCTTAAAGTCTTCATATTGCTCATCTTCTGGGTCGTCGCACCCCATATATAATAAGGTGTCGTGAGGAGCCACACGTACGATGGTGTCGATATGGCCGTCGGTATCATCGCCTATCAGATTGCCATGGTCCAGCCATACCACTTGGCGAGCTTGGAAGAAATTCTTGAGCTGCGCCTCGATATTCTCACGAGTAAACGGCTGGTTGCGATGAGGAGCCAGCAGGCACTGGGACGTAGTGAAGATGGTACCCTTGCCATCGCTCTCTATGCTGCCACCTTCGAGCACAAAGCCCTGATGATTCTCCATGGCAGCATCAAAGGCTCCCTGATAATAGAGCTGCATATTGATGGCATTGTCTTTCTGCCAGGCAAACTTTTCTCCCCATCCATTGAACTTGAAGTCAAGCAGGTGAATAGGGATGGCGTAAGAATTGCGCTTGCTGCGAGACACGAGGGTGATGGGACCGTGATCGCGAGCCCATGTATCATTGGTGTCCATCTCGAATAGATGCACACGATTCATCTGCTCAGCCGAGAGACGTTCGGCAAGCATGGTTCGGGTACTCTCCTTGATAGGGGTTACCACAAGCAAATGCTCGAAGCGCGTGATGATGTCCGACAGTTCCAGATAGGTGTTGGTTATCTGTCGGAGGTATGGCTTCCAGTCGGTCCCGGCATGTGGCCAGGTGAGCATGATGGCACTTTGCTGCTCCCATTCGGCAGGCAGTGCGAAATCACAAGGCAATGAAGGTTGATACATAAGCTATACTATTTTAAAAAATTATGGTTGCAAAATTACTAAAAAAAATAATAACTTCCCCTCTTTTTGCAAATAATTTTGATGAAAGCTGAAATAATGTATTAAAAAAGATTAAACAAAGGGGCTATCCGTTACAAAATCAATAAGAAATGCTTAACTTTGCAGTCTAAAAGATTAAAAATACATAGGAGCGTGAAAATAAAACAGGTTGTTGATGCCCTTGAACATTGCGCGCCTCTGCCCTTGCAGGAAGGATACGATAATGCCGGCTTGCAAGTTGGATTGACAGAGACGGTAGAAATGTCAGGGGCATTGTTGTGTCTTGACGTCACTGAGGCTGTGGTGGATGAGGCTCTCCAGAAGGGCTGTAATCTCATCGTGAGCCACCATCCGCTGATATTCCGCAAGCTGGCTAGAATATCGGATGAGAACTATGTGCAGCGTACTGTGCTGAAGGCTATCAAGAACGATATTACCATCGTGTCGATGCATACCAATATGGATGCGGCTACGGGGGGCGTAAACTTCAAGATAGCAGAGAAACTGGGACTGAAGAACATTCAGTTTTTCGGTGGAGAGAAGGAAGTGGATGGCGTGAAAGGTGGCAATGGAGTGATAGGCGAATTTGCTGAGGAGCAAGCTGCCGATGACTTGGTGCTGATGCTCAAGGAGCGTTTTGGTGTGGAGTGTCTGCAGTGCAATCAGCTGTTGCGCCGTCCTATCCAGAAGGTGGCTCTCTGCGGAGGCGCAGGTTCCTTCCTGCTGGAGGATGCCATCCAGGCTGGTGCCGATGCCTTTATCACGGGCGAGATGCATTATCATGAGTACTTCGGTCATGAGCAGGAGATTCAGATATGTGTCATCGGTCATTATCAGAGTGAGCAGTTTACCAGTGAAATCTTCAGAAACATCATCATGGAGAATTTCCCTGAGGCTAAGTGCTACATCTCCGAGATCAACACCAATCCGATACTCTACATGTAAGTGAAGAGTGATGAACGAAGAGTGAAGAATTTGAATGCGATAAGGGGAGAGAATGCCCCCATGAGATATTAAAATATTAATTATTAAATAGTATAAAGAAATATGGCAAAGAAAGATCCTACAGATTTGACAGTGGAAGAGAAGTTGAAGGCTCTCTATCAGCTTCAGACCACTTTGTCGGGCATTGATGAGAATCGTGCTTTGAGAGGTGAGCTCCCTCTTGAGGTTGAGGACTTGGAAGACGAGATTGCTGGTCTTAACACTCGTATCGAGAAGATCAAGAACGAGATAGATCAGTTTGGACGTGCGGTTACTCAGAAGCAGCAAGAGATTGAGGACGCTAAGGCAAGCTTGGATCGTTATCATTCACAGCTCGAAACCGTTAGCAACAACCGTGAGTACGATACATTGAGCAAGGAGATAGAGTTCCAGGAGTTGGAAATCGAGCTTTGCAACAAGAAGATTCGCGAGGGTCAGTTCAAGATGCGTGATTGCGAGCATGATTTGCACAAGGCTGAGGAGCAGAAAGCAGACCGTGAGAAGGGTTTGATAGAGAAGCGCTCTGAGCTGGAAGACATCATGGCTGAGACACGTGAGGAGGAAGATCGCCTCCATGAGAAGGCTCTCGACTTGGAGAAGAAGATTGAGCCACGCTTGCTCGCTAGCTTCAAGCGTATCCGCAATGGTGCTCGCAATGGTTTGGGCATCGTTTACGTACAGCGTGGTGCTTGTGGCGGTTGCTTCAACAAGATTCCACCTCAGCGCCAGTTGGACATCAAGATGCACAAGAAGATTATCCCTTGTGAGTACTGTGGTCGTATCTTAATCGACCCAGAGTTGGCTGGTATTAAGGTTGAGACTCCTAAGGAGGAGAAACCAAAGCGCAAGCGCGCTATCCGCAAGAAGAAGACTGAGGCTCCTGAAGAGGGAGAATAAATCATATATGCAGTATCCTATATGATATAGAATAAAAGCTCGCCCACATTAACTGTGAGGGCGAGCTTTTTTTATAGAATTGTTAGCAAGAGGAAAGTCTCTTGCTTGTTTTTTTAGATGCCTCTTGCCTTGTAGATGCGGTCTTTGGCATCATTGATTTCCTGGAATTTCTTCTCAGCCGCACGGCGCACGTCCTCACCCAGTGCAGCCACCTTGTCGGGATGATGTTTCAGGGCCATCTTGCGATAAGCAGCTTTCACCTCATCATTGGTGGCAGAAGGGCTGATGCCGAGAATGCGGTAGGCATCATCGAGCGAGCTGGCTGATGAGGCCGTGGCTCCACCCTGATGGCTGCTGCCCAGATTGAGCATCTGCTCTATGTCTTCAGTGGATAATCCCATGTGGATACCCATCTCCCTGAGGGCTTGCACCTCTGCCTGGACGATGACACCGTCAGCCTGGGCTATCATGATGAGGAAGTCGAAAAGCTGAAGGCGCTGCTCGTACAGCATGTTGGTACGAATCTGGTGGCAACTGTCTTGTATCACGCTGCGATATGCCTCCATGCCCATGCGCTTCTGCTGCTCAAAGAGCTTCAGCAAGATTTCCTCGCCCTGCTCCTTGGCTCTTTCGCCAAAGTTTTGGCGTAAGAAACGGCGTACCATCTCCATCTCCGAGTGCATGATCTTGCCATCGGCATTGATGATGTAGGAGGCTAGCACGAGGAGGGAGAACAGGAAGGAGTTGCGCTCGCCCTCGTAAGTGCGTCTGCGCTGTTCGCTGTGGCTGTATTGTTGGCCTGCGTATCCATACTGTTGCCCAGCGTCGTCTCGATTTACCTCGTCTAGTCCACGGTCAAAGAGGGAGCCCAGGGCATAGCCTGCCAAGGCTCCTAGAGGTCCTGCGGTGATGAAGCCGAGGAATCCTCCTATCCACTTTCCTGCTGACATTAGTTATTGAAGTAATAGAGGAAGGTGGCGATACCAGAGAGGGCTGGCTTGCGCTGACCTTCAATCTCGATATTGAACTTGATGCTAGTCTTGCAGATGCCACGGAGATTCTGGATGTCGTGGAGGGTTGCCACGAGGCGAATGCGTGAACCTGTGATGACTGGCTGACCGAAACGCATCTCGTCCATGCCGTAGTTGACGAGCATCTTGAGGTTGTTTACCTCCAAAATCTGCTGCCAGAGATAAGGCAATACAGAGAGGGTGAGGTAACCATGAGCGATGGTGCTATGGTAAGGGCTCTCTACCTTGGCGCGCTCTACGTCTACGTGGATCCACTGTGGGTCGAGGGTAGCGTCAGCAAACTTGTTGATACGGTCCTGGTCTATCTGCAACCAGTCTGATTCTCCTAACTTCTCACCGAGGTGAGCTGCAAATTCGTCGTACGAATTGATTACTAATTTTGCCATTTTTCTATTATTTTTAATTTATATTTTGTTTTCTATTGTCTTGTTTCCTATAACTCCTAACTCCAAACTCCTAACTGAATTAGTCTCTGCGGAAGATGTCGCGGGTGTATACCTTGGCTTCTACATCGTCCAGACACTTGTCGTATCTGTTGGCGATGATGGCTTGGCTCTGCTGCTTGAAGGCATCGAGGTCGTTGACCACACGGCTGCCAAAGAAGGTGCTGCCATCCTTGAGCGTTGGCTCGTAGATGATGACTTGGGCTCCCTTAGCCTTGATGCGCTTCATCACACCCTGGATACTGCTCTGGCGGAAATTGTCGGAGTTGCTCTTCATCGTGAGTCGATATACACCGATGGTGCATGGCTTCTCTTCCTCCTCGTTGTAGTTGTTCTGGTTGGCATAGTCGTAGTAGCCAGCCTTGTTGAGCACACGGTCGGCGATGAAGTCCTTGCGGGTACGATTGCTCTCCACGATGGCCTGAATCAGGTTCTCTGGCACATCGGCATAGTTGGCTAGCAGTTGCTTGGTATCCTTTGGCAGGCAGTATCCACCATAACCGAAGGATGGATTGTTGTAGAACGTACCGATACGAGGGTCCAATCCCACTCCGTCGATGATGGCTTTGGTGTCGAGTCCCTTCATCTCTGCGTAGGTGTCCAGCTCGTTGAAGTAGCTTACTCTCAGTGCCAGATAGGTGTTGGCGAAGAGCTTCACTGCCTCTGCCTCGGTGAGTCCCATGAAGAGGGTGTCGATGTTCTCCTTGATGGCACCTTCTTGCAATAGGGAGGCAAAGGTGTGGGCTGCCTGGTCCAGTCGTTCGTCTCCCTTGGGTCTGCCCACGATGATGCGGCTTGGGTAGAGATTATCGTAGAGAGCCTTGCTTTCACGCAGAAATTCTGGGGCAAAGATGATATTCTGGCTGCCCGTCTTCTGTCGGATGCTCTCGGTGTAACCTACCGGAATGGTACTCTTGATGACCATGATGGCATCTGGATTTACCTGCATTACCAGTCTGATTACTTCTTCTACATGGGATGTGTCGAAGTAGTTCTTCACTGGGTCGTAGTTGGTAGGCGTGGCGATGACCACGAAGTCGGCGTCCTTGTAGGCTGATGCGCCATCGGTTGTTGCTGTGAGATGGAGCTCTTTCTCCTTGAGATATTTCTCTATGTATTCATCCTGGATAGGAGATTGGCGATGGTTGATGAGGTCTACCTTTTCGGGTACCACATCTACTGCCACTACCTCATGGTGCTGGCTGAGCAATGTGGCAATGCTTAGTCCCACATAGCCAGTTCCTGCCACAGCTATTTTGATATTTTTATATTCCATACCTTATATTATATATATATAGGTGCAAAGATAGTGTAAATCTTGGAAACTGCAAAAAGAAATGAGTTTTTTTATTGAAAAATAACCCTTCCATAATTTGCGAATTCTAGATGAGTAGGAGGATTGGGTGGAAATTTGCAAATTTTGGAAGGGGTAAATGGAGCGCTAGTTCTGGCTTTCTATTATTGTATGCCAGTATTAAATTGTCAATAATTCGGAATACTCTGGAATGTCTTCCAAAAATAAATATTTTTTACCATCATAATCCATCTTGCAGATGTAATGCTGCAAGCCATTGCTTACCACGAGGAAGTCTACGTGGAGCAAGAGATTGTAGGCGGAAATCTGGTCGAAAACTTTTTGGGTCAGGGTGATGTGGGGAGCCTTGTATTCGATAATCATTCGGGGGCGAAGCTCACGAGAGTAGAGCACGCTGTCGGCGCGCAGTGTCTTGTCGCCACACTTCAGCTGAATCTCATTGGCTAGTAGGGCAGCGGGATAGCCTTTGTGCTCGATGAGGAAATGCACGAAGTGCTGGCGCACCCACTCCTCGGGAGTCAATGCGATGTATTTTCTTCTCAGGATATCGAATATCTGAGGATGCTGTTTGGTGCCCGAAACCTTGATGTCGAATGGGGGCAAATTGAGTTGTACCATACTTTTTTTTAGTCGTAGCGCTAAGCTTTATCTTTTTTTATATACCTTATTATATATATAGTTCGATTTATTTTTGTATCTTTGCAGGTGGAAAGTAAGCATGATGGCTGGCTCCCCGCAGAGTCTGCAAGATTGCAAGTGCAAAGATACAAAAAATAATTCAATGGCAGAAAAGAAAAGTGGAATAAGTTATGAGCAGATCATGAAAGACTTGAAGGCTCGCAAGTTCTCGCCCGTCTATGTCTTGATGGGTGATGAACCATTCTATATAGATAAAATCTGCAACTACATCATGGAGAATGTGCTGAAACCTGAGGAGCAGGATTTCAACCAGACTGTGGTGTTTGGTGCAGATGTTACGGCAGCACAGATTGCAGATTTGTGCAAGGGCTATCCCATGATGTCGGAGTATAGGGTGGTGGTAGTGAAGGAGGCTCAAAATTTGAAGAATTGGGATGCCGTGGAGAAGTATCTTGAGAATCCCGTAAAATCAACCATCTTGGTGTTGTGCCACAAAAACGGAAGTTTTGACCGCCGCAAAAAGCTCGTTCCGTATGCAGAAAAGGTGGGCGTGGTACTGGAAAGCAAGAAACTCTATGACCGCCAACTGCCGGGATTCATCGAAACTTATCTCAAGGTGCGCAAGGCCACCATAGAGCCTAAGGCTACCCGGATGATAGCCGACCATATAGGTGCCGATCTTCACCGTCTCACTTCCGAGCTCGATAAGTTGCTCATCTCACTTCCGGAGTCAGATCGTAGGGTAACCCCTGAGTTGGTGGAGAAGGAGATAGGAGTGAGCAAGGACTTCAATGCATTCGAACTTCGCAGTGCCATCATCAATAGGGATGTTTATAAGGCAAATCAGATAATAAAATATTTTGACAGCAATCCGAAGAGTGGTTCGCTCTATGCGCTGCTCCCGTTGCTCTTCAATTATTTCCAAAACTTGATGATTGCCTATTATGCACCGAATAAACAGAACGAAAATGAGCTCGCAAAATTCTTGGATTTGAAAGGAACCTGGGGCGTGCGCGAATATATCGCAGGAATGAGAAACTATTCTGGCGTGAAGGTGATGGCGATTATCGACAAGATGAAGGAGGTGGATGCCAAGAGCAAGGGTCTCGATAATCCATTCACTTCGGCAGGAGAGTTGATGAAAGAACTCATCTTCTTCATTCTTCATTAATGGGAAGAAGGGTAGGGGCTAGTTGCTGAAACAGAAAATGGATTCAACTAGCTCGTTTAGCATCCTAAAATAGCAGGAAAGGGCACCTATTTTGAGCAAAAATAGGTGCTTTTTTGTTTGTTTTTGGCTCAAAAATAGGGCAGTTTTTGAGATTTTTGGTCTAGATGCCCGATTTTTGGATTTTTGGAAAATGTGGGATAACTATATTGGTAATGAGTAAGTTATCTATATTTACTACCTCTGATACTCGCATATTTGCTCGCACCTCCATCATTGGTTTGTAAAATGGCAGAAATGGAAAAAATAGCCATTTTTGCTTGCTTTTATTTTAGGGTTAACATTCATTAAGATTTATTCTTAGAAAGTTTAGAAGTTTAAATATCTGAATTCGTAAACCAAGTGTAAGTTTGTAAATGTAAACGTAAGGAAACTAAAGTTTGTTAGAAATGCTTGTGATTTATATTTGTAAATCTGAATTGTGCAGTTTTGAAAACAAAACGCATAAAAATACATCTAAATACATATAAGTGTAAGTTGTTGTAAATCAGATAGATGTTAAATTTGGCTATTCTGATTCGAATAAGAAAAAGGTAAAAGTAGGCTAAAAACAAGGAATTCTTGCATAAACGCTGATTCTAGCTAGGGTATTAGATTTATAACCTATTGATAATCTAGGTTTGTTGATTTTTGTTAAAGTAAAGCTTATATTTATATTTAGTGGCCTAAATGTAGATTTATAAATCTAAGTATACAAAACCAACCATTTGTAATTGCGATTTATGAATTTAAAACAACAAACCTAAAGTTTAAAAATCTAAATATTCTTTAGAATGTTTGCATATCTCAGAAAAAAGCTTTAATTTTGTAAACTGAACCTGAAATGGGGCAAAAAGTGCCTTGTTCGGAAATAAAACATCGTTTCACTACAAAATTGAACTCAAAAATGAAAGATAGAATCAGACAGCTGATGGAGGACCAACACCTCACCCAGCAGAACTTTGCTCAGCAGATAGGAATTTCCACTGCCACACTGAGCAGTATTTTCAATGATCGTACCAAACCATCCTTGCTTATAGTGGATGCCATCCATAAGAAATTTCCTCAAGTAAGACTGGAATGGCTCCTGGATGGAACCCTCCCTATGTATGTATCTCAGGCGGAAGGTCAGGAGGCTGTAGCCCCTTCTGGAGAGCCTGGTATGGCTGGGGAAAATGGAAACGGTATGGCTGGAGGAGCCATGGGTGAGTCTGCGCTGGATTTTTCGGCAGATGTTGCTACTACCTCCCCTACTTCCCCATCGCTTTTTGACGACGCGCAAATGCGCGGTGTAAATCATACACCTAAAAAAATAGCGCAAACGTCAGTAAAGTATGTTGACAAACCGCAGCGTAAGATCACTGAGATACGCATATTCTACGATGATCAGACTTGGGAGACTTTTGTGCCAAAGAAATAAAAAAGTGCCATTTCTTTTCGTCAACTCAGATTTTTAGTGTACCTTTGCATACAATATATACATTATTTTAATAGCATCAAGATGAAAAAATATGTTCTAGATCTTAAGGTGGTCTCTGTAGAGGCATTGAGCGATAAGCATGTATTGATCAAGCTTACCGATGAGAAGCCATTGCCTGAGATTTTGCCAGGTCAGTTTGTAGAAGTAAGGGTAGACCATTCGCCTACCACCATGCTTCGTCGTCCTATCTCCATCAATTTCGTGGATCGTGAAAATAATCAGTTGTGGTTGCTCGTAGCCATGGTGGGTGATGGTACCCGCCAGTTGGGACAGCTCAAGGCTGGCGATACGCTCAACTGTATGTTGCCTCTGGGTAATGGTTTTACGATGCCAACCGAGAAGGGGCAGAAATATCTGCTCGTAGGAGGTGGCGTAGGTGTGGCTCCTTTGTTGTACTTCGGCAAGCTCATCAAGAATTTTGGTGCTGAGGTGGTATTTTTGCTGGGTGCCCGTTCGGCTAAGGATTTGTTGGAGCTGGATCAGTTTGGCAAGATAGGTAAAGTGTGCATCACTACCGAGGATGGTTCTGCTGGTGAGGTGGGATTCGTCACTAACCACTCCATCTTGGAGAATGAACAGTTTGACATGATTTCCACTTGCGGTCCTAAGCCGATGATGGTAAGTGTGGCTCGCTTTGCCAAGAAGGCAGGCGTGGAGTGCGAGGTGTCTTTGGAGAATAAGATGGCATGCGGCGTGGGTGCTTGCCTCTGCTGTGTGGAGAAAACTTCCGAGGGCAATCAGTGTGTGTGCAAGGATGGTCCTGTCGTCAACATCAAGAAGCTCACTTGGGATATTTAATGTAAAGTTCTTTTGATTAAAAATAAGAAGAAAATGGCTGATTTAAGTGTAAATATAAAGGATTTGAAACTGAAGAACCCAGTGATGACCGCATCGGGTACATTCGGTTATGGATTGGAGTTTGCTGATTTCGTGCCTCTGGAGGAGATTGGCGGCATCATCGTGAAGGGTACTACCCTCGAGCCACGACAGGGAAATGACTATCCTAGAATGGCTGAAACGCCACAGGGAATGCTCAACTGCGTGGGCTTGCAGAACAAGGGCGTGGACTACTTCTGTGAGCACATCTATCCTCAGATAAAGGATATTGATACCAATATGATTGTAAACGTGAGCGGACATTCGCCAGAGAGCTATGCCGAGTGTGCAGCTCGCATCGATGAACTGGACAAGATACCAGCCATCGAGCTCAATATCTCCTGTCCTAACGTGAAGGATGGCGGTATGGCTTTTGGCGTAACCTGCGAGGGAGCGGCAAGCGTGGTGAAGGCAGTGAGAAAGGCTTACCACAAGACGCTTATCGTAAAACTCTCACCTAATGTGACCAGCATCGCCGACATCGCTCGTGCGGTAGAGGCAGAGGGTGCCGACTCCGTTTCGCTCATCAACACTCTGATGGGTATGGCAGTGGACATCGAGAAGCGCCAGCCATTGCTCAGCATCCGTACGGGCGGACTGAGCGGTCCTTGCGTCAAGCCAGTGGCACTGCGCATGGTATATGATGTGGCTCATGCTGTGAATATTCCGGTAGTGGGCTTGGGCGGTATCTCAAATGCTAAGGATGCCATCGAATTCTTGATGTGCGGTGCCACGGCAATAGAGATAGGCACAGCCAATTTCATCGACCCTGCCGTGACCAAGAAGGTGAAAGATGGCATCAATGAGTGGCTCGATGCCCATGGCGTGAAGAGCTTGAAGGAGATTATCGGGGCTATCAAGTAATACATTATATATATAAAGGAATATGATGGACAATATTGATTTGAGTAATCCGGTGCTTGCCGTGGCGATGCTCACCCAGAAAATAGCCGAACTGGAGAAACTGGGGGCGGAGAAGAAAGCCGAATTCAGCGAGTGCTTGCAGAAGCGAGGAGGCTTGCTGATGGCGATGGGCGACAAGCAGGGCGCCGAGAGCGATATGAAGCGATACCTGGAGCTGAACCCAGAGAAAGTGGGCGAGCTGACAGGCGAATTTAAGGCTGAGGGCAGGGAACATTGTGGCTAAAATCTGATAAAAATATACCAAAAATATGCTTTGTAACAGAAAATATAAGATTTTTCAATAAAAAACTTATAAATTGTTTGGTGGATTCAGATAAAAGTGCTACTTTTGCAGTTGAATTATAAAAACAATATAAAAAGATAAGAAAATGAAGAAGTTTAATGCGTACTTTTTTAGCTATTACTTTTACTTTGCAAGCGATTGTAAAGCGGGAAGTTGCGTATAAATTTCAACTTAGGATATAAGATTAAGAAATCATTCGAAACGGTCCCGCTCTATTATAGAGTTGGACCGTTTTTCGTAAGATAGGCATATATTAGTAAGACGACACAATGAAGAGAATAGCAATACAAGGCGAGTTGGGATCATTCCACGACATCACCGCCCATCAGTATTTCGAGGGCGAGCAGATAGAGCTTATCTGTTGCGCCACCTTCGAGGAGGTGTTTGAGAACATCAAGCGCGACCCTACCGTTATCGGCATTTGCGCCATCGAGAACACCATAGCGGGCAGCCTGCTCCACAACTATGAGTTGCTGCGCCAGAGCGGCACCACCGTGGTGGGCGAGCATAAGCTCCACATCGAGCATAGCATCTGCTGCTTGCCTGATGATGACTGGAGCACCCTACAGGAGGTGCATTCCCACCCAGTGGCTCTGATGCAGTGTGGTAAGTTTCTGGCCAACCATCCCGACCTCAAGGCTGTGGAGGCAGAGGATACCGCAGGTTCGGCAGCCTATATCGCCCAGCACAAGGTGCATGGATGGGCAGCCATCTGCTCTAGCTATGCAGCCAAGATGTATGGCATGAAGGTGCTGCAAGAGGGCATCCACGACAATCCGCACAACTATACCCGATTCCTCGTGTGCTGCAATCCGCAGAAGGCAGCCTTGCTTCGCCCGATAGAGAAGGCCAACAAGGCGAGCGTCGTCTTCAGCCTCTCCCACGACAAGGGCTCGCTCTCCAAGGTGCTCACCATCCTGAGCTTCTATGACATCAATCTCACAAAGATTCAGTCGTTGCCTAACATCGGGCATGAGTGGGAATATCTCTTCTACGTGGATCTCACCTTTGATAACTTGACCCGCTATCGCCAGAGCATCGATGCCATCACCCCATTGGTGAAGAAGATCAAGGTGCTCGGAGAATACGAGGAGAAGGAATAGAAAATAGTAAAATAGAAAAATATAAGAAGGAATAAGGGCGCAAGCCTATCATTCTTAATTATTAATTATAAATTCTGAATTAGAAATGATACAACCAGCCAATAGAGTAACAGAAATACAGGAATACTACTTCAGCCGCAAGCTGAAGGAAGTGGCTAAGCTTAATGCCGAGGGCAAGGACATCATCAGTCTTGCCATCGGAAGTCCAGATATGCCGCCTTCTAAGCAGACCATCGACAAGCTCTGCGAGGTAGCCAACGACCCTAATGCACACGGATATCAGCCTACGGTGGGCATCCCAGAGCTGCGCAAGGCTATGGCTGGATTCTATAAGCGCTGGTATGACGTAGACTTGGATTGGGCCACTGAGATACAGCCCCTGATTGGTAGCAAGGAGGGCATCCTGCACGTAACGCTTGCCTTCTGCAACCCTGGCGATGAGGTGCTCATCCCTAATCCGGGCTATCCTACCTATACTGCCATCAACAAGATCCTGGGCACCAAGATTACCTATTATGATCTGCGTGAGGACAATGGATGGCAGCCCGACTTTGATGCTCTGGAGAAGATGGACTTGAGTCATGTGAAGCTGATGTGGACCAACTATCCTAACATGCCTACTGGAGGCAATGCCTGCATGGAGACTTACGAACGACTGGTGAAGTTTGCCAAGGACCACAACATCGTGGTGGTGAACGACAACCCATACTCGCTCATCCTCAATAAGCATCCTATGAGCATCATGCAGGTGCCGGGAGCCAAGGACTGCTGCATCGAGTTCAATTCTCTGAGCAAAAGCCACAACATGCCAGGTTGGCGTGTGGCGATGATTTCGAGCAATAAGACTTTCATCTCTTGGATCTTGAAGGTGAAGAGCAATATCGACAACGGCTGCTTCCGTGGCATCCAGCTTGCCGCAGCCGAGGCCATGCTCAATAATACCGAGGAATGGCACGAGGAGAACAACATCACCAATTATCGCCGTCGTCGTGACATCGCTGAGGAGATTATGAAGGTATTGGGTTGCCAGTTCGACCCTAACCAGGTGGGCATGTTCCTCTGGGGCAAGATACCAGAGCAATATGATGATGTGGAGGTGCTCACAGAGAAGATTCTCCACGAGGCTCGCGTATTCATCACCCCGGGCTTCATCTTCGGCAGCAATGGCAAGCGATACATCCGCATCAGCCTCTGCGCCAAGGACGAGAAGATGAAGGAGGCTTTGGAGCGAATCAAGAAAGTATTTGAGTGATTTCTTGCTGATAGCTAGCCCCCAAAAAATCTCTAGATTATCATAATAAATAAAGTTGAAAATAAAAATATACGACTATGGAATTAGAATTAGAACCATTGAATTTCCCAAGTGATCAGGAACGCCCTTGCGTTATCGCCGGTCCATGTTCGGCAGAGACAGAAGAGCAGGTTATGAAAACCGCTAAGGAATTGGCAGCCAAGGGTTGCCACATGTTCCGCGCAGGTGTGTGGAAGCCACGTACCAAACCAGGAGGTTTCGAGGGAAATGGCGAGACAGCTCTGCCTTGGATGAAGCAGGTGAAGGAGGAGACAGGTATGCTCACAGCTACTGAGGTGGCTACCCCAGAGCACGTGGAACTCGCCCTGAAGTATGGTATCGACATTCTGTGGGTGGGCGCTCGTACATCAGCCAACCCATTTGCCATGCAGGCTCTTGCCGACAGCCTCAAGGGCGTGGACGTGCCAGTATTGGTGAAGAACCCAGTAAACCCAGACTTGGAGCTCTGGATTGGTGCCCTCCAGCGCATCAACCAGGCAGGCATCAAGCGCCTCGGAGCCATCCATCGTGGATTCTCTAGCTTCGACAAGAAGATATACCGCAACCTCCCTATGTGGCAGATTCCTATCGAGTTGCACCGCCGCATACCACAGTTGCCTATCATCTGCGACCCTAGCCACATCGGTGGTCGTCGCGACTTGATAGCACCTCTCTGCCAGCAGGCAATGGACCTCGGTTTCGATGGCTTGATCGTAGAGAGCCACTGCTCTCCTGATGAGGCTTGGAGCGATGCTAAGCAGCAGGTTACTCCAGAGGTGCTGGATTACATCTTGAGCCTCCTCGTGGTTCGCGACGAGCACTATTCTACTGAGGGTCTCCACAGCCTCCGTGGTCAGATAGATGAGTTGGACAACCAGTTGATGGACCTCTTGGCTAAGCGTATGCGCGTATGCCGTGAGATTGGTACCTACAAGAAGGAGCACAACATGACCATCGTGCAGACCAACCGCTACAATGAGATCCTTGACAAGCGTGGTGCGCAGGCTTCTCTCTGCGGCATGAGCCCAGAGTTTGCAGCTCAGATCTTCGAGCACATCCATGAGGAGAGTGTTCGCCAGCAGTTGGAAATCTTGAACCAGAAGTAGAAATAAGTGAAGAGTAAAGAACGAAGAGTGAAGAAATAAGAGATATGAGAATATTGATTATGGGAGCAGGTAAGATGGGGAGTTTTTTCATCGACCTGCTCAGCTTCGACCATGAGGTAGCGGTATACGAGAAGGATGCCAAGCGATTGCGCTTCACCTACAATTGCTATCGCTTCACCAAGATGGAGGAGATAGAGATGTTTCGTCCGGAATTGGTGATCAATGCGGTAACCGTGAAGTATACCATCCCTGCCTTCGAGGAGGTGTTGTCTCATTTGAGTAACGACTGCATTATCAGCGATATAGCCTCAGTGAAGACAGGCTTGCAGGAGTTTTATGAGAAGAGTGGATTCCGCTATGTGAGCACCCACCCTATGTTTGGTCCTACCTTTGCCAACCTCAACCAGTTGTCGGAGGAGAATGCCGTCATCATCAGCGAGGGCGACTATATGGGCAAGATCTTCTTCAAGGACCTGTATCAGAAGTTAGGTTTGAGCCTGCATGAGTATACATTTGATGAGCACGACCAGACGGTGGCTTACTCCCTGAGTATCCCATTCGTGAGCACTTTTGCTTTCGCGGCTGTGATGAAGCATCAGGATGCTCCTGGTACCACCTTCAAGCGCCATATGCAGATAGCCAAGGGTGTGCTCAATGAGGATGATTATCTCTTGCAGGAGATTCTCTTCAATCCATATACATCCGGTCAGGTGGCTCAGATTCGTGAGAATTTGGCTGAGCTCATTGACATCATCGACCATAAGGATGCCCATCGCATGAAGGCTTTTCTCACCAAGATACGCAATCATGTGAAGGAGGATATTGAGATTAAGAAGCAGTAAAAATGCTATTTCTTACCTCTTAGCGGAATCAATATCAATGGAATCAATTAATTTCAAGGCATACTCTTAAAAATCACTTACAAAATGTAAGTGATTAATTATATTATATATTAT